>FLNX01003030.1_pt1 | contig 107892 bp, 98 predicted proteins | sample 1140341 | NCBI WGS metagenome assembly FLNX01 (sample SAMEA3878208, study PRJEB12797) | bioreactor metagenome | biome: Moose rumen | place: Sweden | collected 2011-10
GCTCAAGCCTCACAAGCATTGAAATACCGGACAGCGTGACTTCTATCGGAACCCATGGATACGGTTGCTCGTTTTCTGGCTGCTCAAGACTCACAAGCATCGTAATACCGGACGGTGTGACTTCCATCAGATACAGTACGTTTTCTGGATGTTCAAGTCTCACGAGCATTGAAATACCGGACAGTGTGACTTCCATCGAAGTGTCTGCGTTTTCTGGATGTTCAAGTCTCACGAGCATCGAAATACCGGACAGCGTGACTTCCATCGAAGAGTATGCGTTCGAGGACTGCTCAAGCCTCACGAACATTGAAATACCGAATTGCGCTACTCCTGTCAAAGAATATTTTCCTAGTTATAAGAACATTACGAACATCAAAATAGCGAGCAACGTGACTTCTATCAAAAGTTCTGCGTTTTCCGATTGCTCAAGCATCACGAACTTCGAAATACCGAGCGGTGTGACTTCTATCGGAGACGGTGCGTTTTCTAGCTGCTCAAGCCTTACGAGCATCGAAATTCCGAGCGGCGTGACTTACATCGGAGACGAAGCGTTTAAGTATTGTGAAAATCTCAGAAGCATCTCTATGCCTGAAAAACTAAAAACGATTGGAGATTTTGCATTCGATGGATGCTATAAACTTGAAAATATTACAATACCGGATGGCGTGACAGGAATTGGAAAGGGAGCATTTGCTGGTTGCGTAAGTTTCACCAGCATCACTATCCCGAAAAGTGCATGGGAAGCGTATTCAAATACTTTTAACCTATTTGCATGTTGCAATAATCTCAAAAGCGTAACCATTCTCACCACACGTATAAAATTTCGTGACGGCATGTTCAAGCTCTGCAGCAATCTTGAGAGAATAACTTTTGCAGGAACGGTAGCAGAGTGGAATGCTCATATTGCAGATGGCGCAAACTTGACCTATGGAAGCGTCCCCGCCACCGAAGTCGTCTGCTCTGACGGTACCGTGCCATTGAATTGAGATTCCGACTGACATGGAAAAAGCAAATGTGCAAAAATACAAGCAAAAAGGAGAACACCGATGCCTGACAAAACATCCGATTTCATCATAACAAAACAGAAAGACCGCATAGAAAAGAAGGACATGCAGACGCTCAGGCGGTACAAGGGGAATGACTCGACAGTCGTAATTCCAAACGGGGTCGAGAAAATCGACAGCTACGCATTCGCCGACGACATAGAGCCGGACAGCACGATTGAGAAAATCGTCGTCCCCTCTTCCGTCAGGAGAATCTCCCCGCTGGCGTTCCACTACTGCAACTCGCTCAAGGAAATCCAGTTCCCGATGGAGATGAGCGATTTCGAGGTGCACTTCGAGCAATGCCCTTCCCTCCAGAAACTCTGGATTCCAGAACACGCCGAGCGGATTGGGAACCTCAGGTCGCTCGACAGCCTGAAGGAAATCCACGTGGGGAAGAACATCAAGCGGATAAATTTCACGAGCTTTGGGGAAGAGACGCCTGAAATGTTCGCGAAGAGGAAGAGGAAGCTGACGGAAACGCTTCTCAAGAGCGACGCATACGAAATCGTCGACGGCTTCATGGTGAACAAAATCCACAGGAGCGTGCTCTACCGCTCAGACTGCACGCAAGCGTCGATGCGGATTCCAGACGGAGCCAGGACGATTTCAGGCGGCGTTTTCTACGAGCTCGTCTGGCCCGAAAACTACGAGAGAATCAGGAAAGTCGTGATTCCGTCGAGCGTGAAGGAAATCCGGAACCTCGCGTTCCACTGCTGCGAGTCGCTGCAGGAAGTCCGCTACGAGGGCAATTCGGCCGAGCTAAAATGCGGGGAGATGGCGTTCTTCGCCTGCTCCGTCTTCCACCGAGACGGCAGGGAAATCATCTGCAAGGACACGCCTGAAAGAGAGAAAGTCGGCAGGGGGCTCCAGTTCGAGCGGATGCTTTTCATCCACAACTGCATGAAGAAGGGCCAGTGCCTGAACAAGAACCAGCTTCAGGACCTCATGAAGGAAAAATTCGGAGAAGCGACACTGTCGATTTCCACGGTCGGCCGCGACATCGACTTTCTGCGCGACCGCTGCCACGCCCCCATCGAGTACGACTACACACGAAAGGGCTTCTACTACACGGACACGAGCTTCTCAATAGAGGATTAAGGAGGACGAACAAAGGGAACACGGCCATTCCGGGGGATTTTCGGGGTGGTTGTGTTTGTTTGTTGTTGAAGTTTTATTGGGGGTGGGCGGAGACATGCATTGCGACTCTACACGGTTGATTTTTGTAATGCACTCCATTTAAAATAAGCAAGTTTAAGTATTTAAATATTTTTGACAAAGCTACTAAGGAGCAGACAATGGCAAGTTTAAGAGATATTGGATACAAAATCATGTCTCTTGTGAAAGACAATGACAGTCTACGGAGTAAACTATGTTCAAAATTGAACTTTTCATCTGCAGATTTTGACAGACTGCTCTTTGGCCGATTATCAATCACCCCTATTCAGCTAACGACAATTGCGGACACATTGTCTGTTCCTGTTGAAGAATTGATAAACTACAAAAACACTGATTCGTATGCAAATGCCGTCCACTGTATGAGCGCGTTCTCTTCACAAGAACACTGCAACGAAGTTTTGGATATTATAGACTCATACATCGACATAAAAGAAGCTGTCTTATGATTCTTTGGAGAGATAGATGATAAGCGAGATAGTATCTCTTCCAGAAAGTGTTATTATTGGAATTAAAAAATTCATCGAAGACAACGATTTGAGTTCTGAAATCTTGTTGCGAGACGGAATTTTTTCACTTTTGGAAAAACACTGCACGGTACTGTATTATCCTCAAGAAAATGAGGAAAACGACGGATGTCATGTAAAACGTCTAATCAACAACGAAATTGTAAGTTTCGTCTTCATCAATACACATAAGTCCATTGAAAAACAGGTTTTTACAGCGGCTCATGAACTAGGGCACATTCTTGATTTATCAAGATACTTGAAAATCAATTGTCCAGATTTCAAACCAGATATGGATGAAATTGCCATGAACAAATTTGCGGCTTTGCTACTAATGCCAGACAGCATTTTCACAAAAGAGTTGCAGAGCAACCTGAAGAATTACAGCATAAGGGAAGAAAGAATTGCGCTCGATGACTTAATCAAGTTGTCTCTGTATTTAATGGACATCTTTTTTGTTCCGTTCAAGGCTGTGATTATCCGAATGTTTGAATCAGGTTTTCTTTCAAAAGAAATAGCAGAGGGAATCGTAAACGACAAGGGAATTCTTGAAAAAATCAACGACTACATAAAAACTCTAGGGTACAAGAGGCTTGGCATCCGCTCTGAGAAAAAAAGCATAAAGGATTTCGCTGAACTGTTAGACAAAGCCGAAAAATTAGAAGCTTTTTCGGCTTCAAAAATCAACTCCATCCGGGCAAAGATGGATTTACCAGAGATAAAGTCGGAATCTCTATCAACAACCATACAAATTTTGGAATCAAGGCAGGAGTAATCTGTGGAAAATCGCGTTGTTATCGACTCAGACTTTTGCAACATGATTGCTCCTGGAAATAACATTGAAAAAGAGAAGAAATTTGTTCGTTCTATATTTGATTCTCTTCAAAAAAAGCCTGTAGTCCACACTTTCGTTTTCGAGCAGGAATTGTTGACAAACACTGTCATGAAAGAGCTAGCTTCAGAAAAATTTATTGATGTGATTGACTACTCAGCCTTTCTTCCTGCAGAAATATTCAAGAAACAATATGCGGAAACCTTCGCCGATTTCTATAATTTCATGAACGGAGAAACCATAGAGAAAGTATTCGATGTTGTGATACAGCATCATTCAAAAAAGAACATGGGCGAGATTCATTCTCTTATCCTTGCCCAATACATGGGACTTCCAATCTTCATGTCCAATGACAATGGAGCCAAGAACCTCGCAAAGAGCAGAATCAACACACAAGGTTATAAAATAGAAGTCATGAACGTCTGCGATGTCTTCTGTGAAATAAAACGGAACGGAACAATCCAGATTGACAAAAAGGCAGTGCGCTCGATTCTAAAAAAACGGCGCAACTGGCTTGAAATTTACAGCAAACTTGTTCAATAACGTCGCAATCTCAAAAAATAAGAGCCAGCCGTACGCTTTTTCACACGCTTGATTTCAAGGAAGCTTGTCGCGATTTTCTAAGATATTCGGCGAGGGCTATGACCGTTTTTTTGTCCCGTTCGGAAAGCTCCACAAAATTTTTTATGAGTTTCTGCTCTTCTTTGTTCTGAAAAGAATTGAGACAGATGAAATTTTGTTTTTCAGGAACATTTTCACTCTTGGCAGACTTCTCGCCTGTTATAAGATACTCGACGGAGACCTCCAAGATTTTTGCAAGCCGAACAGCGACATCCGCACTGGGCATACATCCACGGGCACCAACATAACTGTCGATGGCGCGTTTCGATATTCCCGCCCTTGCAGCAACTTCCTTGTCAAGCAATCCCAAATAATCAATCTGCGCACGAAGTCTATCCCGAAAATCCATGTACAAAGAATACTACCTTAGTGTTATTTTCAAGTTTGACAGGCATAAAGAAGTGGTATAAAATCAAAAGTACTAAAAAAAGTGTCATTATAGTAAGAACACAATATTTTATGAACATGTGCATCGAATTTGAGAATGGATTGTATTAGCAAGGAGCGTTTCTTGGCGGCTGACATCGTTATAAAAGGCATACAGACAAACAATCTCAAGAACATCGATGTTTCGATAAAGAAGAATGCATTGAATCTCATTCTTGGACCTTCTGGAAGCGGAAAGTCTTCTCTCGCCTACGACACAATCGGAAAAATCGGGCTGCATGAATATCTTTCGATGTTCTACGACGAAATGAGCGATCCGTCTTATAAAGTCGCTGAATATCACAATATGTCCGCAACTGTTCCAATTAAGCAGTCCAATTACAATTCAAACGCAAAATCCACTATCGGAACGTATTTTAGTTTCAGCTCAAAAATCATTGCGCTCTACGCTTCGATTCTGGGAATGGACGAGCGTTTTTTCGTCTTGAACAGGGAGGAGAATGTCTGCCCGGTCTGCCACGGACTTGGAACTGTCAGACAGATGGATGTGAGCAAGGTTCTGGACTTCAAGAAGACGATTGCGGAAAATCCCTTAAAGTGCTGGCAGAGGTACAGCGATTTCTACACAAAGATTCTCAAAAAATTCTGCGAAGAAAAGAAAATCGACATCAACACGAGAATCGAGGATTTGAGCGAAACCGACATGGACTTGATTCTGAACGGCGAGAGCGACATAAAGTACAAAATCAACTACACGCACGGAAAGCTCAAGTCGGTGCGGACGACAAAATACTTCGGGATTTTCACGGAAAAACCTATGCGGACGAAAGAATTCGGCATGCCGGAATCGTACTACAGCAACCTGAAATGCCCGGCGTGCAACGGCCTCAAATATTCGGAACGGCATTTGGACTATAAAATCTGCGGTTTGAGCATAGGCGAATTCATGGAAACGCCGTTCTCGGCTCTTGTGCCGTTTTTTGCTGATTTGAAGAAAAAGAAGCTGAACGAAAACCTCTGCCGAATCATAGATTAAATCTGCATCTTCTTGGAAAAAGCGATTGAACTCAATTTGGGCTATCTATCGTTCGCTCGCACGATTCCGTCGCTTTCGGGCGGGGAATTGCAGCGTCTCAGGCTCATTCAAGTTTTGTCCACGCAGCTTTCCGACCTCATCCTCATCTTTGACGAGCCGTTGGCAGGTCTTTCTGGCGACGAAAAGGAAATCGTCTTTAAAAATATTGTATCGCTTTCAAAAAAGCACACTGTAATCATCGTTGACCACAGCAAAAAATTTATCTCGTCTGCGGAAAACATAATCGCGCTCGGAGAAAAAAGCGGTGAGCTTGGCGGAAACTTAATTGACGCACATAAATATATCGCCTCGCAGGTTTTTCCGACTTCGTTTGAAATTGCACAGCCAACGGAATTCATCAATGTAAAAATCAAGCAGTCGATTTATTCATATTCCGGTGTGGATGTAAAAATCGGGAAAAATTCACTGAACCTTGTCACAGGTCGCTCTGGAATCGGAAAATCCACGCTTCTTCGGGAATATTTTCCTCGGTTCTTCGACAAATACTTGTACATAAACCAAAAGCCCGTGGCTGGAAACATAAATTCAAATGTCGCCACTCTGCTCGAAGTCGCGAACCCGATTTTCAATCTTTTCGCGAAGACTTTTGAACTGGAAAAGACTTTCTTCTCGAATTCAAGCGGAAACGAAGGTGTCTGCCCGGCGTGTTCAGGTGCCGGCTACAACATCTATGCGGGCGAAAAATTCATTTGTCAGGAGTGCGAGGGAACTGGATTCAATCAGAATCTAAAAAAATTCAAACTCAGAGGAAAGAATCTTTTTGACATTTGGGGCATGACAATTTCCGACGCAAAAGAGTTTTTCGATTCTGTTGACAAGAAGATTATGAAGCCTATCGAAGTTGCGAGCGAGCTTTCGCTGGGACATTTGCGAATCGGCCAGGCGACTTCCTCGCTTTCGGGCGGAGAGAATGTGAGAATCAAGCTTTTAAAAATGGAAAAGTCGCAGGCTGAGATTATCGGAGTTGACGAGCCGTTCAAGGGGCTGAACGTGACTGAAATCCGGCAGATTCTGAATTTTTTGCTCGCAAAGAAAAACAGCGGCAGGACGATTGTCGTCGTCGACCACACTGAGAATGTTGAGAAGTTTTTTGATTTTCACATTGAGCTTGATGTAAAAGACAATTTTTTGATAAATGGAGAAAAATGAATGGTACTCATAATGACTGACAGATTCGACGCCCACGCGGATTTTGTCATCGAAAAACTAAAGGCGGAGAGAGTTCCGTATTATCGTTTCAATCTTGATGTCGAGTCGCTTAAAAACACGTTCGTCTCTTTTAGGAACGGCGTTTGGAACATTAGGAATGAATTCGGCGAAATCTCGACGGACAAGGTTTCGTGCGTGTGGTTCAGAAAGGCGTTCGTGGAGCTTTTATTGGACGAGAAGGATATAACGGAACCGAACTTCAAGATTTGGAAAGGCGAATGGAACAAAACGCTTCTCGGAGTCCAAAATTCGCTCAAGAAATTGCCGTGCCTGAATCCGCTTCGAAAAGCCTTCAAAGGCGAAAACAAATTCTATCAGATGGACGTGGCAAAGGAAGTCGGCTTTGCAATGCCCGAAACTCTCGTCTCCAACAAAAAGCAGGATATTCTGGATTTTGTGAAGGAACACGAAAAGTGCGTCTTCAAAACCGGAAATCAGGATATGTATAAAGTCGGCGACGAGTACAAGGGGCTTTTCTCTAATGTGATACGACTCGCTGACGCTGAAAAATTCGGAGAAACAGAGGAAAATCCGCTCATTTTTCAGGAATACATCGAAAAGCAGTACGAAGTCCGCTACACGGTCGTCGGCGACAAGCATTTTGTCTGCAGAATCGACTCTCAAAAATCCGCAAAGGCGAACGAGGATTGGCGACGCTACGACATTTCCCACACACCGCATTCCGCGATTGAGCCGCCTGCTGAAATCAAGGAAAAAGTGAACAAACTGATGGAAATCCTGGGTCTCGTCTATGGAGCCTTGGACTTCATCGTCACGCCCAACAACAAGTGGATTTTCTTGGAAATCAACTGCATGGGGCAATACTTATGGATTGAGGACTTAACTGGCTTGCAAATCTCAGACGCAATCGTCAGTTGGCTCAAAAATCATACAAAAGAATAACTTTTCATGGAGGTTAATATGAAAGTTTTTGCAACAAATTGGCTGGAAAGTATGACAGATGATGTTGATGGTGGAAAAAAATGGAACTGGCAACCGGTAGATATGCCTAACCGAGGAACTGGACCTGGAAGGCCAACAAATACTCAGCAACGAACTCACGTTGGTGGAAGAGAAGACGAATCCAACGATAATGATGTACCTGCTGAAACATCAGGAATGCTGGTCGCCTAGAAATAGTTTATTTCATGGCACGGAGTCCAAATGCAGTTTGTCGTGTACGGGGGCATTTGGACTTCTGCAAATTAATTTTGTTTGGAGATGTTTTTTTTATGGAAAGAAATATAACTGAAGAAGAGAAAAAGCAAATTGTTTTGAACAGCATCAAGAATTTTGGTGCACCATGTCACCTGAAATATTTGCTAATTTCCAACAAATTTGGAGAAGGCTTTCTAGGAACTTTCTCTCAAATTGAATTGGCGACATATCCAGATGGACATACGCACATTGGAGTGAAAGACGTTCTTAACATACTTGGAGACGAAAAAGAATTTTTCTGTCGCTGCAATAATAAGCTCTTGAAATCAATATTAAAGCAGATAGAAAACTTGCTAGAAGAAAGAAAAATAAGTTTTCAGCCTTTTGAGTACAAAGACCAAATCACTCTTGTACAAACAACGGATGTCGGAATACTCGATGATGATGTTCAAAAGATGTACAACAAATACATCTGCGGATATTTCCAATAATCGTCAGAAGAAGGTTCGATATGAAAATTTTCTCAACAGACTACCTTGAAGCCATGTCAGAAGATGTTGACGGCGGAAAAGGCTCTGGAAAACCAACTAAAACAATGTGTGATGCTGGTGCTCCAGGACATCCAATTCCTGTGCCAGATAGCGACCAACCGCAGGAAGGCATGGCTAGTGGTATGTTAATCGCATAGAAACAACCTCTGCATAATGAAAATCCGAGTTTGGGCGACATTGCGAATCAACTCGGATTGAATAAAACACATTTTCTATTTGGAGGCATCTTATGACAACAGAATGTCCAACTGCGGATTCGACGACGCGTATTATGATTTGGACAGCTACTACTGCCCGATGTGCGAAAGGCGTTTTTCAAAAACACCGAGAATCAAAACGGATATAAGGAAATACATGATTTTCTAATCCCCGATTTGATTTTTTGTTGCGCATTACTAGAACACGGCCATTCCGGGGGATTTTCGGGGTGGTTGTGTTTGTTTGTTGTTGAAATTTTATTGAGGACGAGAGGAGACGTGCATGGAGAATCTACACGACTGATTCCGTTTTGCCGATTTGCCTAGCCCCTTTTACGACAAGAGGCTTTTTGACCGGAGAATTTTTCCATTCAGCAAGATAAATATCCAATTTTCGCTTCAAGTACATGAAGCAATTCTAGCACACCCTTGCGAAAACATGAGCGAGTTTTAAAGAAAAACTACAAAAACATGAGCGAGTTTTCAACGAAAAACCACAAAAACATGAGGGAGATTTTTCACTTCGCCGTGAATTGCCCGCTCACTCCTCCGCAATTCTCCAGTCCGTAAGACGCTCTTCCGCGCTTGAATAGTTCACGCCGATTTTAACTCTCGATTTTCTTGTCGTCGTCGTAAAAACCTGCGTACAAAGGAAGAAGCCTTTTGTAGAGGCCGAATTTCACCTCGTCGTTCGGCAGGCCTATCGTGTAGCTGTTGAACTCATTCTCGTAATCCTTGATTGTGAGGTAGCCGGTCTGGTAGAGCATCGGAACAGGCTCGCTCGAATTCAACCGGTATTCCTCAAGCGAGCGTGCAGCAAGTCGGACCTGAATTGAGGCTGCCTTATTCGGAATATCTTGAGGACGGAATTTTTGAGGTTCGAGCAAAACAAGGAACAAGCATAACGAGAGTTTTGTATTTTTTCTTTGTCGGAAAAAAAATTGTGCTCACAAACGGCTTCGTCAAAAAAACGCAGAAAACACCCAAAAATGAACTGGAGCTTGCAAAAAAGTATCGAGACGAATACAAATCAAGAGGAGTTGAAAAATGACAAAATTCGATGATTTTCTTTCAGAAGAGCTCAAAGACCCTGAATTCAAAGCCGAGTACGATGCTCTTGAACCAGAGTTCGCCATTGTCCGCGCGATGATTGATGCACGAAAGGAGAATGGGATGACGCAACAGGAGCTTTCAGAAAAAACGGGAATCGCACAGGCGGACCTAAGCAAACTTGAGCACGGAATCGCAAACCCATCGCTAAAGACGCTCAAACGACTTGCCGCCGGCTTAGGACGGACTCTAAAAGTTGAATTCGCACGCTGACGCGAAATTCCCTCTACAGCAAATTCAAAATCGCCTGCTGGAGGATTCTGTTTCTTGATAGCGCACACATTCTTTGCTAGACTTTTTTACCATGCAGGAATCTCAAGCACGGTATTCTGGAGAATTCGCTCTCACAAAGAGCGGCAGCATCGATTTCGGCGAAATTTCTCCAGAAATCGCCAAGACAATCAAAAGGCAGGCTGGCAAAATCCGGCTCAGAATCGGCGTTCAGGTCGAAGGCGAAAAAGGAAACTACGGAGAAAGACATATCGAACGCCCAGAAAGAATCGCTGCTCTGAAGAAATGCGGTTATGAAAATGCAAGGGATTTTATCGAAGACATCTGTTCATCGTACGAGGAAATTTACCAAGGACAAAACGGCTCCCTAATTCTTGTTAAGTCGTATTTGGAAAAAAATCACGTAGCAATAGTAAAGCTCATGCCCTCATTGGATGGAGATTTCTATGACGTGCAGACAGGCTACCCCTCAAGAAAAAGCGGACACATAAAAAAACCGCTGCTCTGGAAAAATCAGCAACAGCGGTTGTCACAGATAGAAACGGGCGCCGTCCGCTAGTCCGCACCGGGTGCGAAGCCCATTTAAGCGCATTCTGTTGGGCTATCCATAGCTCACTATAGCAGAAATCTTCGATTTGTCAATCTCGCGCGAACTTTATACAAAACACCCCCGCTACTGCAAATTCAAAAACGCCTGCTGGAGGAGGCGTATCGTCACTTTTCCGAAAGTTCTCCGATGTATACGACGTTTGCCTCCGCAACCTGTCGAAGCTGGGCATCGTTCAACAGGTAAATTATGGGATTTGTGTCAAGAAATATGCGCTCAGTCAACTCTGTACTCTCCCCTCATCTTCCGCTGGTATTCCAGCACATCGGTTCCGTCCCATGCATGGGTGCAGCCTACGAACGAGTCCAACATCGACTCGAAGTCGCCGGAATCGCTTCTTGCGCTCTTCGCTGAAACGCCCCCTTCTTTTTCCTGCTGGTCAATCAAAAAATAGATGAACTGCTCCACATTTTTCTGCCGCTCTTCCGTAAGAGTGCTGTAAGCCTGTTCCAGAACCGCATACCCCATATTCGCCTCCATGAACCTCTGTTTTCTACGACAACGAAGTTATCTGATATGTAAAAATATAGACCATCAGTTTGATTGCGTCCATATCCACGGCAGGAATCCCCCCGCTACTGCAAATTCAGAATCGCATGCTGGAGGACTCTGTTTCTTGCTAGCGCACACATTCTTTGCTAGACTCCTTACCATGCAGGAAACTCAAGCACGGTATTCTGGAGAATTCGCGCTCACAAAGAGCGGAAGCGTTGATTTCGGCGAAATTTCTCCAGAAATCGCAAAGGCAATCAAAAGGCAGGCTGGCAAAATCCGGCTCAGAATCGGCAAGCAAGTCAATGGCGAAAAAGACAACTACGGCGAGGCTCATATCAACAGGGAAAGCCGGAAAAATCAACTGAACGACATAGGATATGCGGACGCAAGAGGGGCCGCAGAGGACATAGCGATGAATTACGATGAGATTTACGAAAATGGAATCGGTCTCCTTCTCCGAAACTCAAACAACGCAACGGCGTATATCTGCATCGAACCAAATTATGACGATTCAAGTGCAGATTTTTATGACATAAAAACGATTTCGCCTTCAAACAACCGCTATTTTAAAAATAAAAAGCGACTGTGGAAAAGACCACAGCCGTCCATACCATGAATCGGGAAGCACGCCCAACTTCCATCAAAAGACCCCTCGCGATTTTTCGGGCGATTCACTAGGTCTACTATAGCACACCGCCTTGATTTGTCAATCTCGCGCGAACTTCATATAAAATACGCCCCTCTACTGCAAATTCAGAATCGCTTGCTTTAATAGTTTTATCGTCTCTGCGTTGTCGGAACACGCCTGATTAAAAAGCAGGCTGTCAGTTTTTACATTCAGGCTTTTTGCTAATTCCACCAGAACCGGCAGACTCAGTTTCGTGCTGCCCGTCTCAATGTGGCTCATGTGCGTGGTTGAAATGCCGATTTTCTCCGCCAACTCTTCCTGGGAAAAATTCATCTGCTTTCTGTATTTTCTGATTCTTTGTCCGATTTCTGTGTAGTCCAAAGTCACTGCTCACTAAATTAAATTTAATTTGAATTTTATAGGCAAGTGTGGTACATTGTAATAAATCTCATAGGCAGCAACTTGCCTATATAGTTAAAATAAAACATTGGAGGTCATTTTATGAACATAAGCACTGTAAAAAAACTACGAGAGTACCTTTCATCTACTTTAAAACTTCCCTACGACAGTTTGAAAATACAAATTAAAGATAGTGATGTCGCTCAAAATAAAACTTTACAAAATTTGTTGGAAGAAGATTTTTATCAAGGCATAGGAAAAGCAGCAGTCTATAATTCGACCATAAGGGAAACAAAAGATAGAATTTATAATACTTGCAATATTCCACAAGATTTAATCCACTTTGAGAAGCCTGATGGTTATAGATATGCTGAGCAAACTCATATCCAAACAGTCAGAGATGATTGGAATTACTAGGTCGAATGTCGAGTTTATGCATATCGTAGTTGCAGAAACAAATTCCCAGCGGAGTTCTGCCATTGCACTGTGAAAACTCGACTTTCACCCTAGTAAATAATATACAAGGAGATTTTTATGTCATTGTTAACAGATTCATTGATGGACGCTTTGAACTCGCTTAAATCCGCGATTCAAATGCCCCGATTGGTTCCAGCGTATTCGTTCGCAGGAAGCCATATACACTCAATTTGCACAGGTAGTTGCTCTGGAACTTGTGGCAACGGCTGTGTCGGAAGTTGCGCAGGGGGATGTGGTGGAAGTTGTCATAGCACTTGCACCAGTAACTGTCCAGGTCAATGTTCTGCTTCTTGTGCAGGAAAATGTGCAGGAAAATGTGGTAAAGGTTGTTCTGGGCAAGCTCATTGATGATTTATTTCGCAGATTTGCTAAAAACTAGGCAACTCTGCGAAAAATTAGTGGAAAAAAAATACATGGCATTATTATCAGAATATTTAATGGCGATTTTGGATAAGCACAAAGTGCAAACAAATGCATCGAATAAAATCATTGCATATCCACTTGGAGCCGCAATTCCCAAAGGATGCAGTAACATGTGTTCTGGTGTCTGTGTCGGAACGTGTGCATCTAGATGTGCAGGACGCTGCGGTGACAATTGTACCAACAAATGCTCAGCAAACTGTGCTAACGGATGCTCGGGTATCGTAAAAAACATTTTCAACTAAGAGTTACTAAATCAACAAATCAAAACTAGTAGAGAAGTCATTTTCGTCTCTTACAAATTTTTTATACACAGGAATATTCATGAAACAGGAAAATAATCGTTTTGCTCCAACTCTTTGTCTCACACATTTTTGCAATCTTGACTGCATTTATTGCTATCAGAAGCACGATTCGCACAATAGAATGTCTTTTGAGACTGCAAAGAAATGCATCGACTGGATTTTTGCGAATGTGCCGAAAGAAAACGATGGCGTTGAGATTGACTTTATCGGTGGAGAACCACTTGTTGAATTCAACCTCATCAAGCAGATTTTTGAATATGTAAAAACGACTTACCCAAATGAAGATTGTATATTCTATGCGACCACGAACGGAACGCTTTTGAACGAAGAGATGAAAGAATGGTTCGCTCAAAGAAAGCAGTGTTGCGTTCTTGGGTTGAGTTTGGACGGCAAAAAAGAAACGCACGACCACAACAGAAGCAACTCGTTCGACAAGATTGACATAGATTTTTTTTGTAAGAACATGGCCGCATCAGGGAATTAAAATGACGCTTTCGGACTATTCCCTCGACCATTTGGCGGAGAACATTATTTATTGCCATGAATGTGGATTTGAGGAAATCGGAGGTGTCAATCTTTTTGAGGGAACATTCGACTGGAGCGACGACAAGTGGATTAAAAAGCTTGTTCCGCAACTAAAAATCCTTGTTGATTATTACGTCGAGCATGACGATTTGCAGGTCAATCAAATGCTCAACAAAAGTTTGGAAATGTGCGCCAATTTTGACAAAACTGACAAGAGTCGTTGGTGTGGAATCGGTGGAGGAGCCGTATTCTTCGATGTTGACGGTCGAAAACTGCCTTGCACATTTTGTTCACCAATGACTTTTGATGAAGAAACGCTGACGAAAATCGTGAACACGGATTTTTCAAAAATCGATGACTTCATTGACGATGAATGTTTCAACAACTGTTACATTTATCCAGTTTGTCCTCATTGCGCGGCGGCAAATTATCTTACGGAAAAAACATTCAAGACGCGCTCTAAGGCAAAATGCCGCATTCAGAAAATCATTTCTCTTTTTGCCGCGGATTTGTTCGCAAAGCGAATCGTAAAAAATTCCGACAAATTCGAGGAAAAGCAAAAATACATGATGATTACGGCCATTCAAAAAATTCGAGAACTCTATCTGTCAGAGTTTGAAGAGTATTTGAAAGACTAACATTTAGACTGCCTGTTCCCTTGCCGGATTTTCTCAGGCAGTCTTTTCTTTTTTACCTTATTTTATGGGAAAAAAATCAATGAAAACACTATCCGACCTAGCCAACGAACTGAACCGCCAGCCGTGGGCTGTTGTGAAGATGCTGAAAAACCGCGGTTATCTCAAAAAGAACGGAGAACCGAAAAAGCGGACGCTCGCTTCGGGCTACATGACAAAACGCAGTCTCGTAACATCGGCTGGGTGGAACGTTTTTGTAAAAGAGCTGGGCATAAAAGGCTTCAAGACGGTGGATTCTGTTTTTCCCGAACTCTACCTCCTCACCGACACAGCCTCCCCCAAGTGCGCTCTCCGCTTCCGCTACGGGAACATGGCGGTGGACGCTTTTTCGGCGGACGAAGCCGTGCTGGACTCCACAGGAAAATACCTTCGTAACAAGGGAGAGGAGAACAGGATTCTCGAAACTCTTTCCGCGCTGGGATTCGTGAGGAAAGAGGGGAAACTTCAATATAAAGGAAAAGATTCGTTTCTGGCGGTGGCGGAGAAGATTCTTGAAAAGGGAATCGCCCTCTTCGACACGAAGGACAAGGCTGTAAAGTCGTCAAAGTCCTTCTCGCTCAACATCTCCTACGGAATCGACTGGTTCGACGTCGCTCTTTCGCACGAGGGAACGCCGCTTTCTTCCAGCGTCTACGAGAAAATCAACCTGCACAGCCGGTTCTTTGAATTCGACGGGGAGAAATATCTTGTCCCGGAAACGCTCGAAAAGCACAAGGATTCCATAAAGGAAAAAGACGGAAAACTGATAATAGAAAAAGACGACCTGCTTTCGGCGTTGGAGTTGAATTCAGAGCTTGAAAAAACGGACATCGCCAATTTCGAGAACATCTTCAAAAAGAAAACGCCAATCGAATTGACCGAAGAACAAAAGAGAATCCTGCGTCCCTACCAAGTCGACGGCGTGAATTTCCTCGAACGGCTCAAATCAAACGGATTCGGCGCGCTCCTTGCCGACGACATGGGACTTGGAAAGACCTTGCAGGCAATCACCTTTTTGGCGCGGACAAAGCGGAAAACGTGCGCCTTCGCAGTCGTCCCGAAGTCGCTCCTGGAAAACTGGCGGAACGAGGTCGAAAAATTCGCGCCCGCTCTCAAAGTGCTGATTTATCACGGAGCTGACAGAAAAGAAAATCAGGACTTCGATAATTACGACATCGTTCTTTCGACATACGCCACCACAATGCTCGACATCGACTTTCTTTCCAAAAAGAAATTCTCAGCCGTGGTCTTCGACGAAGTGCAGACGATTAAAAACTACAAGTCAAAAATGTACGAGGCTGCCTTCAAACTCAACGCGGACTTCAAGATGGCCCTTTCCGGCACCCCCTTCGAAAACAATGTGCTTGAATTGTGGTCTGTCATGCGTCTTTTGAACCCGAAGATTTTTTTAAAGAGGGCATTTTTCACGAGGGCGGTCGAGGAAAAGGACTTCGACAGAATAAAAAAGGCAATCGCCCCTTTCATGCTGCAGCGGAAAAAGAAGGACGTTCTAAAAGATTTGCCTGAGAAAACGGAAGAAGTCATCTTCTGCAGAATGGACGACGAGACGGCTTCATGCTACGGCGCCCTCCATTCAAGAATCGTCGACGAGATTTCTGGAGCGTCAGGGAATTCCGCGTTCATGGCGAGCGCGCTCATCCTCGAAAGCCTCACAAAGCTCCGCCAGTTCTGCTGCCACCCGTTGCTGCTTCCAAAGGGCACGCTCCCGATTGAGCTTGAATCCTCCGCGAAATTCGACGTTCTCAAAATCAAGGTGCAGGCTTTAGTCGAACAGAAGGAGAAGGTCATCATCTTCTCGCAGTTCACTTCGATGCTGAAAATCATAAAGGACTGGCTTGATGAAGAAAAAATCAAAACGTTCTATCTCGACGGCGCGACGAACGACAGGCAGGATTTGGTGGACGGATTCGAAAAATCTGCCGAGGGCGTTTTCCTCATCAGTTTGAAAGCCGGCGGCGTGGGATTGAACCTCGTCTCTTGCCACTACATGTTCATCTACGACCCGTGGTGGAATCCAGCCGCGGAGAGCCAGGCCGCCGACAGAATCCACAGAATCGGGCAGAAAAGCAAGGTCTTCATCTACCGGCTCATCACGAAGGGCACAATCGAAGAGAAAGTCCTCGCCCTCCAGCAAAAGAAAAGCGAAATCGCGAAGAGCATTTTCGACGGACTTTCGGCGGAAAAACTCACCGCCGAGGATTTGATGGAACTTTTGGGGAAATGAGAAGTTTTTAGAAGCACATCGAGGACAACATTTGTGTCAATCAGCACTTGCATATTTCTTCAACCTCTCCGAGCGGTATTCTGCAAGGGTTTTCCCAGTATTCGGGATAGCCCCCACAAGAGAATCCACAAGGGAATCATTGCTTTCCATTTCTTCCATGGACTGGGGGATTACCATATATGTCACAACGACTTCCTGCCCCTGCTGAAAATCAACAGGCGTATCAAAAACAATGCGGGAACCGTTGTAATGTCCTTTCGCAGTCGCAAGCATAAAATCCTCCTGATATTTCATCTGCTTAAATTATACCGCGAAAATGCAATTTTGTATGAAGCCCACATCCAAGCGGAAAAACTCACCGCCGAGGATTTGATGGAACTGCTGGGGTAAATTCAATCCTCACCGGCAAGGATGCCTCCTTCTCCAGGTCTCTCCTTGTTTTTCAACTATATTCAGCGTATATTTACAGCATGGGAGAGAAAGACACAATCCAAAAGACGCTGGAGTCTTACAACGATGTTTTCGCCGATATTGTGAACGTCCTGCTTTTCAACGGAAAGCGTGTCATTACCGAGGATTCGCTCACCGACGCGCAGCCATTCTCGATGTACAAGATGGACGGCGACGCGAGAAACCAAGACAGGGACGTGGCGAAATATTGGCAGAACAACGAATGCATCAGAATAGGCTTTTACGGAATCGAAAACCAAAGCGTGCCCGACAAGGATATGGCATTGCGGCTTTTCGGTTATGACGGAGCGCTACCCGGTCGTGTCGCTCGTGCTCTACTTTGGAACGGAGCGAAGATGGCCTGAAAAGAGGAACCTAAAAGACAGGCTCGAGATAAAAGAGGAACTCGCTCCTTTCGTTAATGACTACAAGCCGAACCTGTTCGAGCTTGCGTGGCTCACCGACGAGCAGATAGCGATGTTCAGAAGCGATTTCCACGAGGTCGTCGAATACCTTAGGGCAAAGCGGCTGCGCATCCGATATGAAGGCTCGCAGAAACAGCTCGACCATATCGAAGAGATTCTGGAACTCTTCCGAGTGATGTCCGGCGACAATTCGTTCCACGACATTCAGGAAGAGATTTTAACCGAAGCCAAGAAAACAACGGGAGGCGTAAAAATGTGCGAAGTAATTCAGGCAATAAAAACAGAAGGTAGAGCCGAGGGCAGAAAAGAAGCCACGGACAAGATTCTTTCCCTTTTTGCGAAGCTCTATGCATTGGGAAAAGGCGATGACGTTCAGAAAGCAACGAAAGACCGCGAATATCTCAAAAAGTTGATGGAAGAGTATCAGAAATAACGGAAAAATTCGCTTTTTTGCATATAGCAGAGTAAACTGTATTGCATGGGTAAAAATTCAGACATAGAGCTGTTCGGAAGGAAGACATTCTTCATTTCACCGGACAAGGACTCGATACCGGATGAGTTCCTTGAGGAATTCATGGAAAGCGGACTGGAGACGTACACTGTCAGCAACGACGCTTCCTGCCCGATGGCGGCGAAGATCGAGGAAATCACGAAGATGTTTCCGGAATCGATTCTCATATTCAACATCGACTCGAAAATCCCCGGAATGGACTGGGAGACGTTCCTGCCGACCGTCAACAAATGGAAAGGCGCGCTTGTCGGAATCATGCACGGAAAGAGGCGGAGCGTGACGGACGACGAGAAAGAGAGGAGCAGGTTCGAGCGCGCGGGGAAGCTTCCGGCGGGGGCGATTCCGTTGGGAAGCGACAGGGACGAGAACAAGTCGCGCATAAAGGAGACGCTGCTCAAAATCGGAGCGCGCGGAAGGAGGAACCTCGTCAGGGCGACTTGCGGAAAAGGAAGCACGGTCAGCTTCTCGCACGGAAGCGAGGAATTCTCGGCTCGGCTGTTGGACATCAACGTGACGCACTTTCTCTGCGACATAGGCGCGACGAGCAGCAAATTCGACATATTCGAAAAAATCAAGGAGGCGGACTTGCGCTTCGACGGATTCTCGATGAAAAACGACGCGGTTCTCATAATGAAGAGGAAGAGCAGCGCGGAGAATTTGTTCATCTTCATGTTCATAAAACCGGACGGGTCTCCCGATTTGGAGAAGGACAAGGAAAAAATGCTGAACAAAAAGATATACAAACTCGTCATGGAAGAGAACATGGCGGCACTGAAAGCTGCGTTCGCGGCCGCAAAAATTTGAAAGCTAAATCAAAACAAATTAAAAAACGGAGAATTAAAAAATGTTGGGATTGAAAGGCAAGATAAACACGGCGTTGCTGGCGGTAATGTTTCTGGCGAGCGCGTCGATAACTGTCTTCTCATACAGGAAATCATCGGAGGAGCTGAACGAGGCCGTGGAAGTCGGCAACACGAACCTTGCGAGGGCGACGGCGGCGGAGATATCCAGCGTCAATTCCCGCGAATTCAAGATGCTCGAAGGGTTGTCGAACCTGAACATGATAAAGGACCCGGACGTGGACATGCACGACAAGTGGGTGCTCATAAACAGCGCGACGGGCGGCTCCAAGCAGTACTTCGGAATGGCGATATACAACGAGCGAGGAATCGGCTGGACGACCACGGAGAAATGGAGCGACCTCCACACGAGGGAATACCTCGCGAAATCCATGACGGGAGTCCCCGCGATAATGGACCCGAACTGGAGCCCTGTGAACGGCAACGTCTCCACGTTCTACGCCCTACCCGTCCGCGACAGTAGCGGAAGGCAAATCGCCGAGGTGGTCTCGGTCCTCGACAGCCTTGAACTTTGCCGAAAGGTGGAGGGAATCACGGTCGGAAGGGACTCGCACCCGTTCGTCATAAACAGGAAGACCGGCAAATTCGTCGCTCATGCGGACACACAGCTCATAAAAGACGGAAAATCGATAACGGACGACGCGAGCGAGAATTTCAAGCCGGTCATCGAGCTTATCAAAAGCGGACAGTCGCTGGCCACGGTCTACTACGACGAAATCGACAAGATGAAATACTCGGTCGCGTTCCAGCCCGTACCCGAATGCGACTGGTCGGTCGTGGTGAAGGCCCCCTACAGCGACTTCTACAGCGGAATCGGAATCCTGCTTCGGACGATGGTGCTCATCGCGGCAATCGCGCTCGTGGCGGCGGCCGTGGTCGGATTCTCGGTCGTGACGCTCGCCATGAAGCCGCTCTCAAACGTCCAGAATGCAATCGCGGACATCGCTTCGGGAGAGGCGGACTTGTCGAGGAGGCTCACCGTCAAGACGAAGGACGAAATCGGAATGCTCGCGGCAGGATTCAACTCGTTCACGGAGAAGATGCACACGCTCATCTCGGAACTGAAGAATTCGAAGTCGGATTTGAACTCATACGGGAACCGCCTTGCCGCAATGGTGCAGGACAACGCGACGTTCCTTTCGGAGATGGTGGACTCGATAGACGACGTGAACAGAGAGATAAGGACGCAGCACGAGAAGGTCGGAAGCTCGGTCGAAGCCGTCGACGAAATATCTTCGGCGGTGGAGACGCTCAGGAACGAGCTTGAGAAGCAGAAGGACGGAGTCGAGCAGGCGTCGGCTGCGGTCACGGAGATGATAGGGAACATCAACTCGGTCTCTTCGTCCGTGGAAAAGATGGTCGAGGAATTCGAAAGGCTCCAAGCGGACGTGGCGAAGGGCATCGAGCAGCAGCACGACGTGAGCGAGAAAATCACGAACATCGAAGAGCAGTCCAGGATGCTCAACGAAGCGAACAAGGTCATATCGTCGATAGCGAGCGAAACGAACCTCCTTGCGATGAACGCGGCAATCGAAGCGGCACACGCGGGCGACGCGGGAAAGGGATTCGCCGTGGTCGCGGACGAAATCAGGAAGCTCTCGGAGAATTCGTCGTCCGAGTCAAAGAAGATTTCGGCGCAGCTCAAGGGCATCCTCGACTCGATTTCAAACGTCGTGGACTCATCGGCAAAGTCTGACGCGTCGTTCTCGTCGGTCGTCGAAAAGCTCAGGGGAACCGGAAACCTCGTCAGGCAGATAAAGCTCGCGATGGACGAGCAGTCGGAAGGCTCCAAGCAGATAGGCTCCGCGCTCGGATACATGAACGAGGCGACAGAGCAGGTGCGCGAGGCCTCCGACGGCGTGGACGAGTCAAAGAACGGAATCATCGAGGACATCGAAAGCCTCAGGAAGTCGTCGGATTCCGTGAAGAAGCAGGTAGAGCGAATGTCTGGCAACATAAAGAGGATGGAGGAGGACGATGATTCCCTCCTGAACATATCGACATCGATAAACGGATCAATCTACAGAATCGGAAACCAAATCGACAGGTTCAAACTCTAGACGGCATTCAGCCGAGGAAGCGACCGCATACTGACCGTCAAATTCAATTGGAGCGGAAAAAATTCTCCGAAGAGACAAGGTGCATTCCGTTTTCGGCAGCGAACCGCACAGCCTCGGTTGTGTATCCGCTCCATGAAAAATACCAGAACAGAATCTGCGCTCCGCTCTTTTTTTTAAGGGCGGACAAGTCCTTGTTCAAGTGCTTTGAAAGGTCAAAGTCGTTCACAGGGCTGTTGTGGAACTTGCATTCGGCACTGATGATTTTCGATTTGTCGTCGTTCAAAGCCACAATGTCGACTTCCACATTTTTGTCCCACCAACGCCCGATTTGCGTGAAGACGAACGGCAGAGCGCGCTTTTTGTTCTGGAAGCGGAACCACTCAATGCAGATGTCCTCGAACGGGAACGAAGAGAACTCATTCAGCTGAGGTTCCACAATCGAGTCGTAGACATTCTCCCAGTCGCCGAATTCAAGCAGAGAATAATTCGGGAAAACGAATTTGTACCAGAACCGGAAAAACAAATCCTTGAGCTTGTAGATTCCGCGCTGGGCGTTCTGTCTCTCCTTCTCCGAAATTGAAACTGGAAATTCCCTGCCAACAACGCCAAGCTCAATCAAATTCCTCAAATAAACAGACAACTTTCCCTTCTCCACAAGAGTCGCCTGCTGAATTTCATTGAAGGCTGTCTTCCCATTCGCAATCGCCTGCACAATCGTGTTGTATGTAGCAGGCTCCCTAAGCTCCTGGCGCAGCAAAAAATCAGGCTCAGAATAAAGAATCGACCCTTTCCGAAGAATGTTGGCGCAAATATTCTCTTTGAGGCTTTTTCTGTCATCGAACTGGCTAAGATAATATGGAACTCCGCCCAAAATCGAATGCGCGATGATTTTTTCACGAGGATTCCAGCCCGGAAAAAACTTCGTGGAATCGATATAGGACATCGGAAGCATCTTGTAAATTCCGGTCGCGCGCCCATAAAGCGGATTCTTCTCGGAAAGAATTTCCTTTTCGATGTAGCTCATCGAGCTTCCGCAAAGAATCAGCATCAAATTCTGCCCTTTGAGTTCCGTGTCCCAAAGTTTTTGCAAAATTGAAGGAATCTCATGATTTTCACGAACCATGTACGGAAATTCATCGATTACAACGATTTTTTTCGAATTGTCTGCACGAGGAATATCCTTCATCGCCGAAAAAGCCTGCTCCCAGTCCGCAAATTCTGCGATGTAGCGGCTCTGTGGCAGATTGAACGAAAGAATCTTCCGGCTGAAATTCCCCAGCTGATTTTTGTCCTCGGTCTGCGTGCATGTGAAAAAGACAGGATTCTTATCCGAGCAGAACTTGGCTATCGTTTCTGTTTTGCCGATGCGTCGCCGTCCATAAACAATCACGAACTCCCCACGGCTTGATTCGTATTTCTCCTGCAAAAACGAAATCTCTTCTTCCCTTCCAATGAAATTCACCATGAATCCAACATAACTGTCAAATCACGATTTGTCAAATCTTGATTTGACACTCTCGGCGACCGTCTCTTCCTAAAACCTGAAAGCGACACCGAGCCTCGGCGAAACGAAAAACGAGCCGGGCTTGGTGGAACTTTCATTGGATTCCACATTGCTCGTTCCGCCAGGGCAGACCGTGGCCGTAACGGCGGCAAAAAGCCCCCAACGACCGCCAAGGGCGCAATGGGCAAAAACGTCGGCGCCCAAAGCGAATTCACAGGAAGAAAATTCAAAAGTCTCTTCAGCTCCACGCTTGAAGTCACCTTCAAAATCAAGACGCTGCAGGCCAAGAACACCGCTTGCGACGATATTGAATTTTTCACCGAGAGCAAAGTCATAGCCGACTCCAAAAAGGGCGGAAAACCTTGAAAGGGCGGAATCTGAAAGTTTTGACTCCAAATCAACGCCGCCAATCTCAAAATGCGGGCTTGGATAAAGGCCGAATTCCAAATGGACCATGAACGAAAGCGAGCTTTTTTTCTCCCAAATCCTGAAATCAAAATTCAAGAAATCAATCGAAGCTCCACCCGCTTCCGCATCGCCACAGCCAAAGTCATCCGCCACGGAAAAACGCGTCCGCGAAAAAGTCGTCCCAAGCCCCAATCCAAACTGACAATCCCAGTCAAAACTCTTCGGGAAAGCCAAAAACGAGGAAAAAAAAGCGATGAACACAAAAAGATATTTTTTCATGGGAATCGATTATTTATTTTTACAGCCAGCCCACACTTTTGTCATTCCGAACTCGTTTCGGAATCCACAGTTCAGAGGAATTTTTCAGTGGTCAGTTTATCAGACTACATGAAAAAGGCATTTGAGTGAAACAAAAAAAATTAATTTTATCAAAAATCTTAAATGCTAGTTTGTTCTAAATTCAAAAAATTTCCTTTACAATCAGTATGTAGTTTTCTAAAATTGATATTCATATCAAGCAAATTTTTGCTAACAAGGCGGAAAAGATGCAAAAAAATGCAAATGATTTTTTAAAAGAATACGAAAAATATGAGAAATCCTTTCAAAAGGAAGATTTAAAGAAGGAATTTGATTTAGCTGAGTTGGAAAATCAGCTAGAAGCAGAAGTAGATAAAAGTCTTACAGATATAGAATTTCTTGAATCAGAGCGAAAAAGCATTGGAAATCCCGATGCGCTAGGCGAAGTCATAAAAAAAACAATTCTAGAACAGGTAAATATGCAGTTGGGAATTGTTGGCGGAGAGGAGTTTATTGACGAAAACAGTGGAATGACTTTTGATCCCCGTTCATCTGCACACATTCAAACTACTGAAAATTTTAAAGAAGGAAAAATTGCCAAGCACAACACCGAAATTAACTACCAAGAGAGATATGATCATTGGCAAAACAATTTTCAAAAGGATGAAAACGGCAATATTCTAACTCACACAACAAGAACAGGACGACAGGAAGCAACTCTTAAAAAAGGTGCTCGCACTCCATTTGATAAAGACAGACCTTCTGGCTCGAAGGAAAATGGAACTGACATGGATCATACAGTGTCAGCTGGTGAGATTATACGAGATCCAGAAGCAAATGCACATTTAAGCAAAGATGAACAGATACAATTTGCAAATAGTAAAGAGAATCTGAATGAAATAGACAGTAATTTGAACCGCTCTAAGAAAGACTTGCCAATGGAAGAGTGGCTTGATACACCAAACTCAAAAGGGCAAAAACCTAATGAAATCTTTGATATATCAAAGGAAAAAGATTGGAAACTTAGACAAAAAAATGAAGAAGCTCGAACTGAATATGAAAAAGTAAAAAATCAGGGAAAGGAACGCTCGATAAAAACAGGAAGGGCATCTCAGCAGAACGAAATTTCAAGATTCGGCGCAAAGGCAGTTTCTGTAGCAATCCGCTCTCTTTTAGTCGCTCTGCTCCGAGATGTTATAGGAGGATTCGTTTCGTGGCTAAAATCAAGCAGTAAATCAATAAAAACTTTTTTGGAATCTGCAAAGATTTCTATCCAAAAATTTGTCACAAGCATAAAGGAGCACATGACAAACGCTGCCGAAGCTACGGGAATGGCAATCGTCACTATGATTTTTACACCTATCGCAAAGCTGATAAGAAATGTTTTCATGATAGTTAAGCAAGGTGTTAAATCCATAAAAAGCGCAATTTCGTATATCCGTGACCCCGAGAACAGAAAAAAGCCAATTTCAATTATGGCTCTTGAAATTGGAAAAATAGTCATGAGCGGACTTACAGTTGTGGGAGCTTTTTTTCTTAGCGAAGCGATAGAAAAAGGTCTTATTGCACTTGCACCTGCATTTTTCAATCTCCAGATTCCACTTTTAGGCAGTATCGGAAGTATCATTGGAGTATTCATTAGTTCACTTGTTGCAGGCATAATAGGCGCCATCGTACTGAATCTCATTGATAAGCTCATTGCAAACAAGAGAGAAAATGAGATTTTAAAGGAAAAAATAAAAGCGCAGAATGAAACTCTCGAAAAACAGAACGTTTTAGTTGCTGTAAAAGAAATGACAACAAATAACACTGCACATAAAACTGGGGAAAATATAAGAGATAGACACGAAGAATCCACAAAAGTAGCAACAAGCATAATGCTTGAGGCGAAAGTTACCAGCGATAAAACTGCGAAAAACGTGTGCGAAGTTGAAAAAAAAATGAACGAAGTCGAGCATAACCACAAAATTGCCAAACTTTTTGATAGCCAACAAGAATCAGATGATTCTTACGATGACCTTATGAACAAACTTAGTAATATGTAATTTGGAGTATTAAAGTGCAAGAATTGATGGATATTAGCTCACAAAGGTTCGAAAATGCAAAGAGAGAACTGCAAGAATCGTCAAAAAATTTTCAAGTTAATTGCAAATTAAAAAAAGTGGACACAGATGCAGGTCCATTCGGGCTGTTTAATCATCATGTAACAGGCGAAGAAATAAATGAGCTTACAAGCAATATTCAATCTACTTTTATAAATATTGGAAACTCGCTCTGCAAAGTTCAAGACCAGTTTAAAACAGTCTATACCTTATGCGATGCAATGGATAAAGATCTTATCAAGAAAATTTTAGAAAATCTTAAGCTTGCTGAAAGAGGAATCCAAGATGCACAAGATGCAAGCAATGCAGCAAAGCAAGCAAGCAATGCAGCTAAATTCGCTAGCGATGATGCTTTAGCTGCAAACAAGAAGGCGTTTGAAGCCCATGAAAAATTGAGAAAGCAGCATGAAATTTTGGAACTCACCGTAGAAAAATTGCAGGAAAAATCTCTTCTGATTAACAGTTTGCAACGTGATTTTTCTCAGTTTAAGCAAAATGATATTCAAGTTATTCAAGACTCCATAAGCAGCACACGTGAAAAAACTGGCAAATTGCAAAACGACATTCAAAATCTGCAAGAGAAAAATGAAAAAGGAGCAAGCGAGATTGAGCAGATAAAGTTCAACCTCGCTAAAATAAATGAAGAGTTAAAAAATACAAATGCACTTTACGAAAAAGCAGTTTCAAATAACACTTTGCTTCAAGACAGTTTTGAGAAATTGCAAAAAAAAGCAGAATCATTAAAAACAGAGCTTACAAAAAGTCACCGAAAGGTCTTTTTTCAAAAAATACCAATAATACTTTCTCTTTTCGCAATAATTTTCTCTATCCTTACTTTTCTGTCTATAAAAGGATTTTTTTTATGAACTATAAAAAAGAATTTCTTGACTATGCCTCTAAAATCGACGCTTTAACAGATTCATACTGTGAAGTTAGTAAAATTGCAACTAACATAACAGAAGAGACTAGCGACAAAAGCATTTTTTCTTTATGCAAAAAAATTTCAGAACTTAACAAAGAATTTTCAAAAACAATAGAAGAAAAATCTATAATTAGACAGTTTTACACTTCGTTTGTAGAATATATCGGACATAGAAAAATAGAACTAGTATGTTCAAAAGAACCAGATAACATGGAGGACAATCGGACTCTTGAACAGTTGTTGGAAGAACTGAATGAACTTGTCGGTCTTACGAACGTAAAATCGAAAGTCCAAAATCTTATAGCATATCAGCACGTAAGAAAAATGAGGGAAGAGCATAATCTTAAAAACGCAAGTACTACTCTCCACATGGCATTTACAGGAAATCCCGGAACAGGAAAGACGACAGTTGCAAGGATTATAGGACATATATACAAAAAACTTGGTCTTTTGAGCAGAGGACATTTCACGGAAGTCTCTCGAACAGATCTTATTGCAGGATATCAAGGACAAACAGCTTTAAAGGTAAAAGCCGTCATAGAAAAGGCAATAGGTGGAGTCCTGTTCATCGATGAAGCCTATAGCATTACGGAAAACGACAGTAACGATGCTTATGGAAAGGAATGCTTGACAGAATTGACAAAAGCTCTTGAAGACTACCGAAAAGATCTCGTTGTCATTGTTGCAGGCTACACGAAGCCAATGGAAAAGTTTTTTGAGTCTAACAATGGTCTAAAATCTCGATTTAATACTTTCATAGAATTTTTAGACTATAATGTGGAAGAACTTGAAAAAATCCTCGAAGTGATGTGCTCAAAAAATGATTACCAAATTGACGAAAGCCTTCGTGAAAAAGTTCATCAGTTTTTTTCTAAACAAATCAGCGAAAACTCCAAAAATTTTTCAAATGGACGCTTAGTGCGAAATCTATATGATAACTTAGTAATGCAGCAAGCCTTGCGAATAGCAAATATGAATTTACCTTCTGTGCAAGACTTGAAAACTTTTAAACTAGAAGATTTTCCTTGTTTTACATGAAATAAAAAACTGATTCCAAAATTTTACTGTATTTCCAGTTTAATTTTGAGTTCACCGCCCTTCCCTAATCGACAAAAACCCGAAAAACTTGACAGCCGATTTCATTGTATTTACCCCAAAAACCGAATATAATTTCACTCAAATCTTTTTTTAAGGAGCATATTGATGGCTATCAAAACAGTTGCAGAAATCAGCAATGCCAAAATCAGGGCATGGGTTGAAGAATGCGTTAAAATGTGCGAACCAGACAACGTTGTTGTTTGCGACGGTTCAGCAGAAGAGTACGACAGACTCGTACAGAAATGCGTGGACGCCGGTCTCGCCACTCCATTGGCAAAGAAGCCACACAGTTTCTTGTTCAGGTCAGATCCTTCAGACGTCGCTCGCGTCGAGAAAAGAACATTCATCTCTTCAAAGAAGCAGGAAGATGCGGGTCCGACAAACAACTGGATCGACCCAGTTGAGTTGAAGGCCACGATGAAGGGCTTGTACAAGGGCTGTATGCACGGACGCACGATGTACGTCATCCCGTTCTGCATGGGACCTCTCGGCTCACCAATCTCAAAGTGCGGTATCGAGCTCACAGACTCTGAGTACGTCGTCCTCAACATGGACATCATGACACGCGCCGGCGAGAAAGTCTGGCAGTACCTCGGAGATGATTTCGTTCCATGTCTCCACTCTGTCGGAAAGCCGCTCAACAACGGCGAGAAGGACAACGGAGTTTGGGCTTGCGCTCCAGTCGAGCAGAAGTACATCTCCCAGTTCCCAGAGGAGCACCTTGTTTGGTCTTACGGTTCCGGATACGGCGGAAACGCCCTTCTCGGAAAGAAGTGCTTCGCTCTCCGCATCGCTTCTGTCATCGCGCACGAAGAGGGCTGGCTCGCTGAGCACATGCTCATCCTCAAGCTCACAAACCCACAGGGCGAAGTCAAGTACGTCACAGGCGCGTTCCCAAGTGCTTGTGGAAAGACGAACCTCGCAATGCTCATCCCGACAATCCCAGGCTGGAAGGTCGAGACAATCGGCGACGACATCGCTTGGATGAAGTACGGCGAAGATGGACGCTTGTACGCCATCAACCCAGAAGCTGGATTCTTCGGTGTTGCACCGGGAACATCTGCCGAGTCTAACAAGAACGCTCTCGTTTCAGCTTCAAAGAACACAATCTTCACGAACTGCGCCCTCACAGAGGACGGAGATGTTTGGTGGGAAGGAATCGGCTATCCTGCGAAAGGCAAGCTTGTTGACTGGAAAGGCAAGACACGCGACGCTCTTCCAAAGGACAAGTCTCCAAAAGGCGAGGAATTCGCTCACCCGAACGCACGCTTCACAGCACCTGCAAACCAGTGTCCATGTATCGCGAAAGAGTGGGAAGATCCAAAAGGTGTGCCTATCAGCGCAATCCTCTTCGGTGGACGCCGCCCATCAACAGTTCCTCTCGTGCACCAGTCACGCTCTTGGGAGCACGGCGTGTTCCTCGGCTCTATCGTCGGTTCGGAAATCACAGCGGCTTCTACAATCAACGCTGACGAAGTCGGCAAAATCCGCCGCGACCCATTCGCAATCATCCCATTCTGCGGATACAACATGGGCGACTACTTCCAGCACTGGATCAACGTCGGAAACGCTGCAAAGAACAAAGACCTCTTGCCGAAAATCTTCTACGTCAACTGGTTCCGCAAGGACGAGAACAACAAGGATCTTCCAGGCGGATTCATGTGGCCAGGATACGGCGACAACTCACGCGTTCTTGCATGGATCTTCGACCGCTGCGACGGAAAGGACAACTACGTTGACACTCCAATCGGATTCATGCCGAAAGAGGGAGCCATCAACACAGACGGCTTGGCCGACTACTACAAGAAGACATTGCCTGAGATTCTCAAGGTCGATGTCGAGGGATGGAAGAAGGAAGTCAAGGACATCCGCGAGAACCACTATCCAAAGTTCGGCTCTCACCTTCCAAAAGAGCTTTCAGCCATCCTCGATGACTTGGAAGCCCGCCTTTCAAAATAAGGCAGATGCATGAGCCTGCGCTAGTGGGCTTGTAGCAAAAAATCCCCGTCCGGGCGAACGCTTGGACGGGGATTTTTTTGTGCTGTGGAGTTTTTTCAAGGGAAAGCTATTTCAAGAGCTCGTCAAGTTTCGCGGCAGCCTCGACATACTGGGAAAGGACATAGTTCAAGTTCGCGCTGTCCAAACCGCCCATGTATGGAAGAGAAGCCTCAAGAACGAAAGTCTCGCCCTCGTCCCTGGTAGCCTCCCTGAACGAAGCCTGCACAAGGCTGAAAGAAGAATTCACCTTGTTCGCGATGACGGCGGCATCCACAGCTGAAAGACCGCTTTTGAGCGACCACTTGCTGCTGACGGTGACGACCTGTTTCGTCTCGTTCAACTTGACGAAACTCGTTCCCTTGGATTTTATGGAGACCCTCTGATCCTCCTTGTCGAGTTTCGGCTTGTAGTCTCCGTCTATCAACTTGCTGACGGCCTTGACGTCGACTTTGGAAGCCTTGAGGGTCTTCGCTGAAGCGTAAGTTCCGACACAGACAAGGGCAGCTGAAACGAGAGCCGCTTTCAAAAGATTTCTTTTCATTTTTCACTCCTTAATTTGGCAATTCTGTTACATTCAAGTGAAAAATTCAATAAAAAATCAATGAATCACACAAAACGCAACAATCGGGCAAGAGATATTTGAGATTTTCATGAATTTTCCACTAGAAGAATGCAGATTTGAGAGGGAAAACGGTCGACTTCTGTAACGTCCCGAATACCTTCCATGATAAAATTGTCGAATCATGAAAATAGTCAACATTTTTAAAAGAGTCACAACTTTGGGAATGGCCGCGGTCGCGGCAGTGAGTTTGTTCTCATGCACAGAATCGGACGATGATGGGCTTACAAAAGTCGAGATGTGGTACATTCCGTCACAATCGGAAGCGGGAGAGCCGCCAGCGGATTGGTTCGTGTACGACAAGATAAAAACGGAACTCGGCATAAACCTTGTGCTGAAGGGACTTCCCACAGACCCGACGGAACTCACCGACATAATAATGAAGGCGGCGAACACCAACACGCTTCCGGACCTGTTCCGGTGCTCGCGCTCGACGATGCAGGATTTGGCCAAGATGGACAAAATCGCCAGCGTCGACAGCATGTTCCAGATGATGCCCATACGCTCGAAGGAGATTTACACACAATCCGCAAGGGAAATCGCACAGATAGACGGAAGGACGTTCGCGCTCGCCTACCCGACATCGAACGCCGCGACACCAAAGAACGAAGGAGTCCTAATCAGGAAGGATTGGCTCGACAATCTCGGACTCAAGGTTCCGAAGACCATAGACGACTACTACCGCGTCATGGAGGCGTTCACGTTCAACGACCCGGACAGGAACGGAAAGCAGGACACATACGGATTCGGAGCGTACATCGAGACGAACGTGCAGGAGGACGGACTCGGAAAGCGTTTCTCGCCGATATTCGGAGCGTTCGGAGTGTGCGGAACACTCAACTACACAAAGAACAACGTCCACCTGAACATACGCGACAGCTCGTTCTACGATGCGTTGGACTTCGTGCGGAAAATGACGATGGCGAAAATCATCGACCCGAACTGGACAGCGTACAAGAAAGACGACTTCAGGAACGCATGGAAATCTGGAAGATTCGGAATGATGAGGGAGCAGTTCGCGGCGTATTCTCTCAAAAGCAACTACACTCCGTTCGACGAGAAATTCCCGGACGCAGAATGGATTGTCATAGCTCCACCTGTCGGTCCAAACGGAAAATCGGCCGTGGGAATCAACACGCTTTCGTGGAACTTCCTAGCAATGAACAAGAGAGCGATGGAGCTTGGAAAGACGGAGAAGATAGCGCGTCTCCTCGAATGGCTGTACACGGACGGATACATGTCCATCTGGTACGGACAGGAAGGTATCAACTACATAATCGACGCGGACGGAAACGTCTCCGACAAAGTTCCAGACGAAAAGAATGCGTACACGTCGGTCGAATCCAAGAACCTCCTGCAGCTCAGATGGCTCGTAGACAAGAACTCGGCGGACAAACTCAGGGAAAGGTACCCGCTTTGGACGACGAAGAACGGACGCGTCATGGACTCGCTCGCCGTGCTGAAGCAGATGCAGACGAAGCCGTGGATCGACGGCTACACGTTCGAAAAGATGGGCGACGAGCTGCAGAAAAAATACAGAGCAGGCATAAAGGACTTCGCGACAGGCAAGAGAACGCTTTCGAAGGACAACTGGGCCATGTTCATAAAGGAACTTGACGACGACGGACTTGCGAAATGGGAGTCGGGACTTATCGAACAGGCAAAGACCGAAGGACTCATGAAATAATATTCAACTCCCGCAGTCAAAAGCGGCCTGCTCGGAAACTGAAAATTTTCGGACAGGCTCAATCCAAAACTCCATCGGGAACAGAAAACTATTTCCCGGTGGAGTTTTGTTTTCGTACAAGAAAGCCGAAAATCATATATAATGAGAAAAAGTATTCAGAAAATTTTAGAAAAGGGCATTTCCGAAGCATGAAACCACGAATACGGAATTTATTGAGCACTGGAATAAACATCTTTTTCTCACTGGCGATTGTAATCGAAGTCATATACATCATCGTGCGCATTCCCGAAGCGGATGTCGCGGAAGCATTCGAAAAATACAGGGGACTCGCCATTCCGATAGCGATAATTCTCATCTCGCTCATCGTGCTGATGGTCGGACTCATACTCAATTCGTGGGAACTGTACAAAATCGGGGACTCGCTCACATACACGGCGGAGCACGACCAGCTGACGGGACTTCCGAACAGCGTCCTCTTCCACAAGAAGCTCGCGGAAGCGATAAAGGCGGAAAAAAACTTCACCATCCTGCTCATCGACCTTGAGAATTTCAGAAGCATAAACGACTTCAACTCCCACGAGATAGGCGACTTCGTGCTCAAGAAAGTCGCGGAGCGGCTGGCGGGAATCCAGCCGACATGGGGCATGGAACCGTTCGCGGCGCGCCATTCGAGCGACAAATTCATAGTCCTGGTGACGAACACGAAGGCGGAGAGTGAATCCACGATGCTCTTCTACATACGGCAGGCTCTCAGCTCACCAATACAAATTCCGGTGAACGGCAGCAACAAGAACCAGACACTGAACCAGAAGACGATAAACCTCCGCACGAGCATCGGGGTCGTGAATTCGGACATGGTGGAGGACAAGACATCAGTCGAAGAATACCTCTCGGCGATAGACATTGCCTTGAACGAGGCAAAATCGATAGGAAAGAACAAATATGTCTTCTTCAACATAGAGATGAAGAAGAAAATCGTGCAGAAAGCCCAGACGGCAAGGATAATAGAGACGGCCTGCAAGCACGACAAATTCTCGGTCGTCTACCAGCCGCAGATAAAAGCGGAGGACGGAACACTGCACGGCTACGAGGCGTTGATAAGGATGAAGGACGGCAAACTCGGTCCTGCCCAATTCATACCGATAGCCGAGGAGGATGGGCACATCGCGAAAATCGGAAGAATCATCACGGAAAAGGTCATCCGGCAGATAGCGGAATGGAGGAAGCACGGAGTGCCGCTGAAAAGGGTGTCGATAAACTACTCGTTCGGGCAGCTTGAAGACAAGGAGTACGTCAGCTACCTCACGAACCTGATGAAGAGCTACAACATTCCGGCGGAACTAATCGGAATCGAGATAACAGAGAGCCTTTTCATGGGGAACAAGGCGAGGGCGTTCGAAGTCTTCGAGGAATTCAAGGAAGCGGACATAAAAGTGGCCCTCGACGATTTCGGAACAGGCTACTCGAGCCTCAGCTATCTGACGCAGCTTCCGCTTGAGACCGTCAAAATCGACAAGTCGCTCGTCGACACTTACCTGCTGCAGAACGACGCAGACAAGGACAGTTCCCAGTTCATAAAGAACATCGTGTCGCTAGTCCACACCCTAGGCATGAAGATAACGGTCGAGGGTGTCGAATACAGGTGGCAGTTCGACAAGCTCAAGGAATTCGGCTGCGACTACATACAGGGATATTTCTTCTCGAAGCCTTTGTCAGGCGGCGAAATAGAAACATTCATTCCACAAAAACTATAGGGCGGTTCAAAAAAACTGAATTCGAAATAGCAAAACGGTATAATCTAATCATGGCAAAAACATTCAAATTCAAATCTGACGAGGAAATCGTCAACAAGGCTTCAGACATTTTTGAAAAACTTGGACTCTCGCTGGATCAGGCAGTGAATCTTTTTCTCAGGCAGTCGATTCTGCAGAGCGGGCTTCCGTTCAGGCTCGTGCTTTCAGGCCCCCTGAACGAGCTTCCTGACACGGAGACAGATTCAGGCTCACGGGCAGAGAACAGAGAGAACAGAACAGAGCAAGACGCAGAACAGGAAGGCGTCATCCAGCCGAAAGCCGAACAACAGGAAAAACAGAACAGGGACTCGCCCCTTTTCGAGCAGATGAAGACCAATCTGTTCAACGAAAAAAGCGACAGTTCTTCAGCGGAGACGAGGAAAGCGATAGAGGAGCTCCGAAACAAACTCAAGTCAAAAATAGAAAGCGGCAACGCAGACGACAAAAACGAAGAATTTGCATCGCGGATAAAGGAATCGGTGGCGAAACTTCAGGAAAAACTCAACGGAATAGCAAGCGAAGCGGAAATGAAGAGGGATTCGGAAGATGCCGGAAAATCTAACGAACAGATAAAGGAATCCCTCTCAAAGCTCAAGGACAAGCTTTCCGAGCGTTTCACGAACGAAACAAAAGAGGACGAATCCGTTTCCGAGGAGAAGCTTTCTAAAATCGAAGAGCAAATCACAAAGGATTTCTCGGCCGCGGAAAGCGGGTCGGCATCCAAGATAAAGGAATCCCTCGACGCGATAAAGAGCAGGCTTTCGGAAAACTTCGACAAAAAACAGGAATCAGCCGAAGACGACTCAAAATCCGTGGAGCAAATCAGAAATTCCCTCAGCGCACTCAAGAGCAGAATCTCGGAGAATTTCTCCAAGGCAGAAGAGCAAAAGACAGACACCACAGAGATAAGGAATTCCGTCGCGGAACTGAAGAACAGGCTCTCGGAGAATTTCTCGAAAGCGGAAAACGCGCAGGAGGAAGAGATTCCGACGGTCTCGGCGATTGTGAACGAGTCGGAGAAGGCCGCACCAGAGGCGAAGTATGGAACCGAAAAGCCCGAAGTTGAAAACGAAGAGGACGAAGACGAGACAACCCCCGACGGAATGTTCGACAAATGGGGGCAGGACGAATCCTCCCCATCGAAGTAGCGACGACATCTGACAACGGCAATCACGGAAAAATTCGGCACGTTATTGGAAGATGGTCCGAGTAGCCGTCGCCCGAATAGATTTTGTACCTGTTCGGGCGTCCCTCGGAATCGCACCACTCGCCGAAGCCGCATACAGCGAATTCGGCAATTTCAGCGTTAGCCGAGAAGAAGTTGTCGATATACTCCCATGCGCCCTTGTACCAGTAGCTTCCGATTTCGGAAAGCTCTCCGTCGTCGCCGAACCACGGCGAGTGGACACGCGCTCCACCTTTCAGGACAACGTTGGCCACATCGCTTTTTTCATATTCGAATTCTTCTATCGAGCGGTTGAAGTCCCCGCACGCGAGAACACCCCGCCCTGCCGCGCAGGAATCCGAGACGAGCCTGGAAAGCTGTCTTTCCTGATGGTCGCGCCAGACCTCGCTCTCCTCCGCGCCGCCGCTCTTGCTCTTCCAATGGTTGACGAACAAATCGAGTTTCTTCTCCCCAAAAGAGAAAGTCGCCTTTATTATCGGACGCATGGACGGCTGGCTTTTCCCGAGCGATACGGAAAGAGAATGGACGGACACATCATCGATGGGTATCCTCGAAAGGATTCCGCATCCTATCGAGGCACCATCCTCGGCGGCGAAAAAACCGTACTTGTATCGACCGGAGAAGTCGAAAGAGCCTGCAAGCTGGTTCCGAATGTCCTGCAGCTGCCCCTCCTTCTCAAGCTCTTCCATCACAATTATGTCGCAGTCGAGCGTCCTTATCACGGAAGCGAGCCTTTCAAGTCGGACCTTGTATTTTTCCCTCGACCACCCGGATTTTCCGCTCCTGAATTCCTCATACTCGTTCCCATCGAATTCCCCGTCGAAGAACGTCTCAAGATTCCAGTTCATCACCGACACTCCCGAAGATGAATCCCCCTTCCCCCCAGAACACGAAACCGAAAGAAAAGCAACCCACGCAAAGACAACCGCACCAACGACATTTCTGATTCTCATAAAAACCCCCGCAATATACTTATCCCGAATTTCTCGTTTCCTGCAAAAACCCCAAATAATTTTTCGTTATCCCCACCAATGCGCAAGAATATTGCCCCCAACCAGCAATGCTTAGGACTCACAAGGACCTCGGCAACCAATGCGCGAGAATTGCTCCAAGCAATTCTCTGCGATGTTGCATCCAACCAGCAATTCTTAGGACTTAAAAGGACAACGGCAACATGAGTTCGTTGAGAAAAGCCTGTTTTATCATTAGAATTGAACGCAAATCCTATTTTTATCGAAGGTTTCTAGACTAATTATGGAAAACTCAAAAAGAACAGTCACTTGCGGAGAGCTTCGCAAGAGTGACAGCGGCAAGACAGTCGTCTTGAACGGTTGGGTCCACAGGAACCGCCTGCTCGGTGGACTTTCATTCATCCTTCTCCGCGACCGCTACGGCCTCACGCAGGTCGTGGTCGGAGACAAGGCTTCGGACGACGTAAAGAAAATCGCCTCATCATTGAAATCAGAATACTGCGTGGCAATAAAGGGAGTCGTCGCAGAGCGTTCGGAAAAAGACGTGAACAAGGACATGCCGACTGGCGAAATCGAAGTCGAGGCAGAGGAAATCGAAGTCTTCACGACATCGGAAGTGCTTCCGTTCCCAATCGACGAAGTGAGGCAGAAGGACGGCTCAATCGTGCTCCCGGCAGAGGAAATCCGCCTGAAGTACCGCTACCTCGACTTGAGGCGCGAACCTATGCAGAAGAACATCATCCTCCGCTCGAAGGTCACGTTCGCCACAAGGGAATACCTCACGTCAAAGGGCTTCCTCGAAATCGAGACACCGACGTTCATCAAGTCCACACCGGAAGGCGCGCGCGACTACCTCGTACCAAGCCGCGTCCATCCTGGAAAATTCTACTCTCTTCCGCAGTCTCCGCAGCTCTACAAGCAGCTTTTGATGGTCTCCGGATTCGACAAGTATTTCCAGATTGCCCGCTGCTACCGCGACGAGGACGCCCGCGGAGACCGCCAGCCGGAGTTCACGCAGATAGACATGGAGATGAGCTTCACGAACCGCGAGGAAGTCCTTGAGACCACAGAGGGAATGATGGGCTACATCTTCAAGAAGACGTTGAACTACGACCTTCCTGCGCACTTCGACAGAATCAGCTGGGACGACGCGTTCGACCTCTACGGAAGCGACAAGCCTGATTTGAGGTTCGACCTCAAGATGCAGGACGCGGCTTTCATGGCGGATTTGTCCGATTTCCAGGCGTTCAAGGCGGGTGCCGCGAACGCGGACCACAACATCGAACGCCACAAGAGGAGCGGACTCAAGGCCCTCGTTGTCAAGAACGTGGCCGACAAGTATTCAAGGAAGACAATCGAAGCTCTCGAAAACGTCGCGAAAATCAACCACGCGAAGGGATTGGCATGGATGAAGGTGAACGCCGAGGGAAAATTCGAGGGCGGAATCAGCAAATTCTACTCTGGAAAGGAAGATGAAATCTGCAAAAAGCTCGGAGCCGAGAAGAACGACCTCCTCCTGTTCGTGAGCGACGAGAAATGGCAGACGGCCTGCGTCGCGCTCGGAGCCGTGAGAAAGCAGCTCGGAAAGGACTTGAACCTCTACAATCCAGCCGACGAATTCCACTTCGCATGGATAATCGACTTCCCGTACTTCGCCTTCAACGAGGAGACAAACAGCTGGGAGACCGAGCACCACATGTTCACCCTTCCGCAGAAGAAATACTGGGACACGCTCGAAAGCGACCCGGGCGCCGTGAAGGGAGACCTCTACGACCTCGTCCTGAACGGCTACGAACTCGCGTCCGGCTCAATGCGTATCAACGACCCAGCCCTTCAGCAGAGAATCTTCAAGATTGTCGGCTACTCCGAGGAGCGCGCGAAGAAGGCGTTCGGCTTCCTCGTACAGGCGTTCAAGTTCGGCGCGCCGCCGCACGGAGGAATCGCTCCTGGACTCGACCGCTTGATAATGCTCATGAGGCACGAGGAGTCAATCCACGAGGTCATCGCGTTCCCGAAGAACAACCTCGCGGCAAGTCCGATGGACGAGTGCCCGAGCTTCGTGGACGAGCAGCAGCTTAAGGATTTGCACATCGCCTGCACCGAAAAGGAAGCGGAATAGCAAGGCCGATTTTAAAATCAAGAATCCCTCCCCTCCATGAAAACCACACGGAAGGAAGGGATTTTTTGTTTTATGTAAAAGTTTCAATCAGATATAAGACCCAATATTTTTGATTGAGACCAAATAGAATTTGGAAATATTGAAAATTCAGATTTGTGCTTGCGTATTATTCTCACAGGCTTATCTCTTGAATTGTCGGTGGTGTTCCGAAAGGTATGCTAACAAGGGGGGCTGAGCGTAGTCGAAGCCCGTTCATTGTCATGCAAAAACAGGTCATTTCGACTTCGCTCAATGACCGTTTTTATTTCAGCATACTTAGCGTAACATTCCCCTTTTTTCATCGTTCATAATCACTGCAAGGAAACTGTTTTCAGAGAAGAATCATACACAGCAAGAGGTTTATTACAAACTTTTGCTTTTTTTATGGCAACTCTAACGGCAGTTTCAGCACGCACATCCATCTCTATTTCGCTAGGAGTAAGAACTGATTTTTTTTCTTTGGAAGAGACAACGCTGACAACTCTTTCAATATTGCCAATTTTTACTTTCAATTGTTTCATAAAACCTCCTAAAAACCTCCTAATCCTTTTTCAAAATTTATTATACCACAAGAAACAAATCTCTTAATTAGAATCAAAATGTTGACAAATATTTTTCAGGAAGGACGAATTGAGGTTTTTCAGGTTGAATAGCCATTTATCTTTTGGGGGCTTTTCATTATATTCTTCTGATACTTTTTTCCGCACAGATGAAAAATCGTCTGTGCTTTTTTATTTTGGGAGATTGGCATTCTATGAAAAAACAAAACAAACTTCTAGGGACTGTGCTCCTCTTGATATGCTCGATGATTTGGGGGACGGCGTTCGTCTCGCAGAGTCTCGGAATGGAGAGCGTGGAAGGATTCACGTTCTCCGGCATAAGGATTCTGCTCGGCGGAATCTGCCTGATTCCGGTGGTCCTCATCGTGAACAAGGGAAAAATCGACAAAAAATCGGTGCTGTCGGGACTGGTTTTGTCGATTCCATTCTGCATCGCGTCGAACGTGCAGCAGTACGCTTTCAACTACACGCCGGCGGGGAAAATCTCGTTCATAACGGCGGGATACATGTTCTTCGTGCCGATTTTTTCGATTCTGTTGAAGAAGAAAATCCCGCCCGTGACATGGCTTTTCGTCACGCTCGGATTCGTCGGGCTTTATTTCCTCTGCATCGGCGAGAACGGATTCGGGGAAGTGAACAGGGGCGACGTCCTTTCGCTCGTGTGCGCGGTCTTCTTCGCCATCCAGATTCTGCTTGTGGAAAAATTCTCGGACATGGACGGGGTGACGCTCTCATGCACGCAGTTCATCTCGGCGGGACTGATTTCATGCGCGCTCATGTTCGTGTTCGAGGAGCCGAGAATGGAGAACATCAAGGCGGCCGCGCTCCCGATTCTCTACGCCGGAATCATGAGCTGCGGAGTCGCATACACGCTGCAGATTCTCGGACAGAAGCACACGCCGTCGACCGTGGCATCGCTTTTGATGTGCACGGAATCGGTATTCGGAGCGATATCCTCGGCATTGATACTCGGAGAGCGGCTTTCGGCCAGGGAGATAATCGGCTGTTCGATAATGATTGTCGCTATTGTCCTGTCGCAGATTTTTCCGCTGAAGAAGAAAGAGACTCCTTGAACTCAAGCAAATCCAACGCGCGCGTCATGGCCCGTCTCTTGTCCATTATCGAAATCGAATAGAACGAAAGAATCTGCTCCAGGCTGTAGTCCTTCGTCATCAACTCGGCGTTGAATATGAAGCGGAGCGCGACGCTCGAAGTGACTATCTCCGCTTCCATCGTCTTGAAGACGTGGGTGGCATAGCGCAACGCCAAGCCGGAATCGCGCTCGAACAGAGAGCCAACGTCGCCCAAAGTCTTGAACCCGAACCAGCCAAGGCTCTTGATGAAGCTGTCCGCGTCGAACGCTATCCTGTTCGTCTTGCAGATTTTTTCGAATTCGTCCAGATAGTTCTGTATCGTGTCGTTGCTGTTGGCGTATTCGATTATGGAGACGCGGTTGATTTCGATGTCGTCGGCATCCCCGTTGCGGATTTTCTCGGAAACGGACTTCAAGTACCCGGATATCTCGTTCCGCAAATCGCACGCCATGGCATCTGCTATCTCCATGAGGCTCGCCAGGCGCGAAAAGCTCCTCATGCACGATGTCGGCAAAGTGAAGTCGCTCTTGTAGCCTATGTCATGGTTGATTTCCGACCAGATGTGCTGCATTTGGGAGCGTATCTGAATCTCGAATTTTATCCCGTCGTAGTTTTTGAAGAATTTGCTGGAGCCTTTCACAGAACAGATGTAGTGCAGAGAGACGTAGCCGAATTCCCTGACCCCCAGCGTCTTGCGCTTGTCCACGGAATTCTTCCAGTCGATGACGAAAAGGTTCTGCAGCATCTCCGCCACCTTGTCGATTTCGTCCGAGTACATCGTTATTATCCTGACACCGAGAATGTCGGTCACGTCGTAGAGAGTGTCGTACTTTCCGTCCTTGAGCGAGAGCTTGCGCTTTAGGCTGTCCTCGCTCTTGATTCGGTGCGTCACTGAAACTGTATGGACATCCATCTTTCGGATTTCCTCAAGAATCAACTCCTGGACGACAAGCCCCAAATTCAAATAGGAATTTTTGTACTCATTGTACTGAAGGAGGATTAAAGTCGCTGCCGGTGACATGGTTCCCTATTTCTGCAAAGGAGCGTTCGCGTCCGATATGAACGCATTCTCGTATTCCTTGTACTTGCTCACCTTTGTGACGACAGACTCGGCCTCGCCCTTGTCGGAATACGGTCCGATTCTGACCCTGTACATGTTCTCCTTGGTCGTGGAGTTGGAAACATTCCTGTAGCCCTTCTTCTCCAAGTCCGTCCTTGCGGCGTCGGCTTTGCTCTTGTCGGAGAACGAACCGACCTGCACCCAGTATGCGTGCTTGAGAGAGGTGGACGACGAATAAGCCGATGAAGTTTTTGAAGAAGCGGCAGAGGACGAAGAAGAAGACTTCGCAGATGAAGAGGCTGATGAACTCTTTGAAGAAGAAGAAGAAGATGATGATGACTTCGCAGATGACGAAGAGCTTCCGGTCGAAGATGAAGTCTTCGCGCTCTCGATTTGGGCGGCCGTGAAGTCGTTTTTCGCTGACACGCTTGACGAAGACGACGAAGAAGAAATTTTGTTCAAATCAATCGTTGTAGGCTCGTTCGCGCCTGCGGCTTCCGCGTCTGAAGCGAAGACCGAATCGGCAAGGAGCGGATCGGACGGAGTGGAAGATGCGATGGCGGAGGAGTCGAACGACTTCATGTCGTCTAGGTCGAACGAATAGACATCGCTCGAAGCGTCGCTAGCGGCATCCAATGAAGGCTCGAACGGAGAGTCTGGAATATCCGAGACGGAAGAACCGTCGCTCAAAGACGCATCGGAAAACTGCTCGATTCCGTCCTCGTTCCATCCGTTGTCCGGATTGTATTCGGAAGAGTACGAATTGTCGCCCTTCTCCTTGTTCACCTCAGGAGAATACAAGACGACAGCGGCTCCGATGACTACGAGCAGGAAGATTCCCGCCGCCGCCATTATCCACAATGTCCTTCTCTGATTCTGGCTTCCAGGTCCTATGATTGGTTCGTCATGTCTCGCGTCACCCATAAATATCCCTCGATTTTTTCGTTGAAAGAGCGCGTTTTATTCCGCATTTTTCAATTCACAGATTTTTTTCATCAATTTTTCTTCAAGCGCACACAAGTCGCCCGTGTTATTGACTTTAAATGTATCGGCATTTGATTTTTTATATTTAGAGAAGAGATTCCTCTGCGACCAAAAGCGCTGCAGAATATTCAGGACGCTGATTCCGTCCCTCTTCCTCGCTCTTGAAAGCCGGGTCAAAACCGGAGCGTCGATGAAAACCACGGCATCGCATTTTTTCACGGAAGAGATTTTGTGGAGGACGGTGGCGTTCACGACCAAATCCTTCCCCCTGTTTCTTTCGATGAATTCAATTATCTTCCTGTCGACCTCCGGAAAGACGATGGACTCCTGCAAAGAGAGAAGCACCTTGTCGGCGAAGATGAGTTTTCCGAGAGCTCGCCTGTTCAAGGTGCCGTCGCCGTTCCGCAAGTCGATTCCTTTTTTCGCGGCGAACGGAGCGAACGTGGAAATGACCTTCTCCTGAAAATTCCGCTCCAGAAGAATCCCGTGCACAACCTTGTCCGCATCGATTGAGACGAAGCCGTGTTTTTCAAGGATGTCGGAGGCGGCGTTTTTTCCAGCCGCCATGCAACCAGTGACGCAGAGGACCATCAGTGGAATTCTCCCCAGTTTTTGCCGGTCTCAATCGAGACACGAAGCGGGACGGAAAGACGGAAGGCGTGCTCCATCTTGTCCCTCACGAGCGCGATTGTGTCTGAGACAGCCTTCTCGTCGTCGTCGCACTCGAAAATCAGCTCGTCATGCACCTGCAAAAGGAGCTTCGCCCCTGTCGGATTCGCCTTGAGAGCCTCGTCAACGTCCAGCATCGCCTTCTTCACGATGTCGGCCGCGCTTCCCTGAATCGGCGAATTCTTCGCCATCCTGATTGCGGCCTCGCGCACGTTCATGTTGGAAGCCGAAATGTTCTTTATCTCGCGCCGCCTGCCCGAAATCGTCGTGGTGAAGCCCGTGTCCTCCGCCTCCTTCACAGTCCTGTCGAAGAAATCCCTCACGCCGGAATAAATCTGGAAGTAAGCGTTTATGAAGTCGTTCGCCTCGCGGAAGCTGATTTTCAAGTCGTTTGAAAGCCGGTACGCGCCCATTCCGTACATGATTCCGAAGTTGAACGTCTTCGCGTTGCGCCTCTGCCCGGCAGTCACGTCCTCCATCGGAACCCCGTAGATGAGCGAAGCCGTGGATTTGTGCACGTCCACGCCCTCGTTGAACGCGGCGCAGAGATTCTCGTCGCCGCTCAAGTGCGCGAGGACGACAAGCTCAATCTGTGCGTAGTCCGCGCTGATGAGGATTTTGCCGTCGGCGGCCGTGAACGCGCTCCTTATCCGTCTTCCAGCTTCCTCGCGCACAGGAATGTTCTGCAGATTCGGCTCCCTGCTCGAAAGCCTGCCCGTGGCGGTTCCCGTCTGGATGAAGCTCGTGTGGATTCGCCCGTTCTCGTCGGCAAGCCCCGGAAGGGCGTCAACATAAGTCGACAAGAGCTTGCTTTTCCCGCGGAAGTCGAGGATTTTCTCCACGATTGGATTCCCCGAAAGCGACTTGAGCGATTCCTCGTCAGTGGAATAGGAGCCGGACTTGGTCTTTTTCTTCCCTTTCAACCCCATCTCGTCAAAAAGGACAGTTCCAAGCTGTTTTGTTGAAGAGATGTTGAACTCGTGCCCTGCCATCGAAAAAATTTCAGTTTCAAGCGACTTTATCGAAGACGAAAGCTCGACCGAATATTCTTGGAGTTTTTCCGGGGAGATGTGGATTCCCTCGATTTCCATTTTCGCGAGAACCGGAAGGACTTTCATCTCGCTGTCGAAAACAGAAGAGAGCTTGTTGTCCGAAAGCTCCCCGGAAAGTTCCGAGTAAAGCTGGAGCGTGAAGTCAGCGTCCTCCGCGCCGTAGTTCGCGGCGATGTCGAGGGGAACGTCGGCGAAAGACTTCCCCTTCTCCACGATTTCAGCGAATTCCACGCCCTTGAGCTTGAGATTCTTTTCAGAGAGGAATTCCAAAGAGAATGCGTTCTTCTCCGAGCGGTCTGGCTCCAGGACCCAGGCGGCAATCATCGTGTCGAAGATTTTCGCTTTTGAGGAAAAGAAGAAGTCGAACGAGCCGAAATCGACGCAGCCCGTACTCCCCTCTTTTTCACAAGCGGAATCGTCTTCAAACTCCGCGAACAAATCCATTTCGTCGTCGATTTTCCCCGCGCCCGCCTTGATTTTCGCATCCGCTTTTCCACCGCAGAAGCAGTTGTAGTAGAGCACCTCCAAATCGAATTTCGCGTTGTGCATGACAATCGTCACAGGAGAGTCGAAGAGTTTTTTGAGAGAATCGAAAGCGTCTTTTTTGCCGATGAGCGGAGCCCCGTTTCCGTTTACGACGAGGGGGACATAGATTCCGCTTCCCTTCTCAAAGCTCAACGAAAAACCGACAAGGCTGGCGGTTCGGGTTTCCAAGGAATCGGTCTCGGTGTCGAAGGCAACGACCGCCTTTTCGATTGCGCTATCGACGAAAGAAAGAAGCTCTCCCTTGTCGGTCACGCACTTGTAGCTCCCCTTGTTCCGAACGATGGCCTCCTCCTCAGAAAGAGTGAAAGCGTCGTCAGCCAAAGCGGCGAACAGCCCGGACACTTTCGGAAGGGAAAAAGACTTCAGCTCGTCCGAAGCGGCCTTGTAGTCGAAATCCGACACGAAAAACGCCCGGTAGTCGATTCCTTCATTCTCAAAATCCCCAAGAGGGGCGTCGTAGCGGAGGCTTATGAGTTCCTTGGAGAAGAACGCGTTCTCCCTGTCGGCGCGCACTTTCTCGCCGATTGCGCCCTTGATTTCGGAAGCGTGCTCGTAGAGTCCTTCGACAGAGCCGTACTGGGTTATGAATTTCACGGCGGTCTTGTCGCCAACGCCCTTCACGCCCGGAACATTGTCGGCGGTGTCGCCGGTGAGGCTCAGCACGTCGCAGATTTTCGACGGAGGAACGCCCCATTCCTCAAGAACGCCGTCGGAGTCGACCTCCTCCCACATCTTGGTCTTGTCCTTTTTTCCCGGACGCAGGATTTTCACGTTGTCGTCCACCAGCTGCAGAAGGTCCTTGTCAGCGGAGAGGACAAACACTTTCACACCGTCGGCGGCGGCCTTCTTCGCGAGAGTCGCAATCACGTCGTCGGCCTCGAATCCTTCCGCGCGGATTGCCGGCATCTTGAGCGAGGAAAGCACATCCTCTATCCACGGGAACTGCGCCTTCAAGTCGTCGGGGGTCTCCGCGCGGTTCGCCTTGTACTGCTCGTATTTCTCGTGGCGGAACGTCGGGGTCTTGGAATCCAGGGCGACGACCATCATGTCGGGTTTGAGGTTCTTGAGGGTGGAAGCCAGATTGTTGAAAAAACCGTGGACGGCGGAAACATTCTCCCCGTTCTTGTTGGTGAGAGGCCTCTTCATGAAAGCGAAATATTCCCTATAGATTAGTCCATAGCTGTCCAATATAAATATAGTCTTGCCTTTGATATCAGTATCCATAACATTCCAATTATACACGAACAGACTTCCATGATAAAATAAGAAACTGGAGAATGTTATGCGCAATTTTAGAAAGCTTTCAATGGCTGGAACCGCGGTCATAATGGCGGTGGCGGCGTTTTTGCTCGGCTCGTGCGAGAAGAAGCAGCTTGAACCGGAATCGAAGGAAGTCTTCGGGTCGATATGCATGGTGAACCTTTACGAAAGCGGCACGGAAAAACTTTACGAGGAGATTTTCAACAGGCTTGAGGAAATCGAAAGAGTTTTTTCCACCGACGAAAAGGCGAAGGAAGCTTCAAGCCGGGTCTTCCAAGTCGGCAACGAATCAAAGAAATATACGTCGATGAAGGGGTTCGCCATCGAGGAAATCAAGGGAATGGCGAAAAAGTCGCATGCGGACTGCCTAATCGTGAACCTGAACGGAAAGGTGCTTCTGCGTGGAGAGAAAAGCGACAAAACACCGTGGAAAGTCGGCATAAAGAACCCCGCGAACCCGAACGGGATGTCCATCGCGATAATAACGGGTCTCACAGACACATCGATAATGACGAAGGCGGAATTCGCGGACGAGATTGGCACCGGGAAAAAGTATCCGTCGGTGACGGTCATAGGCTCCGACAGCATATACGCAGACACTTGCAGCTCCTACGTGTTCGACTTGCTCAACAAGGTCGGAGAGACTAGAAGGGACAAATCCTCGGTGGAAAAAATCGAAGAGATTTGCGAAAAGCTGAGGAGGATTGAGAACAAAATCGTAATCGTCGACTCCGACGGAAGGATTTTCGCCTCGAAGGAGCTTGAAGGCTACATAGGAGCGAGCCTCGACGACTACGAGATAGTCTTCAGGTGAATCAGATGTAGTGCCTTATGTCCGTGTGGTCGATTGTCTTCATCTTCACGGCCGTTATGTAGCTTGCGTATATCGCGCTCGTCACGTCGAATATCGCGGCGAAGGAGCAGAGCACGGGCGCGGCGGGACGGAGAAGCAGGTATCCCGCGGCGACGCCTCTTCCGTACATGGTGCAGAGGAGCGTGAGAGCCACGAAAGTGCCGCCGGAAGGAATCGCGCACAAGATGAACGATATGAAGAACGAACTTGTGAAGAGCCAAACCACGTCGTCCACCTTTATTCCGAGTTTCGAGTACGAGCGCAGAATCGTCACGAAGCAAATCGCCATCACGAGCGCGGTCCCTCCCCTGCTGAATATCGAGAAGAGAGGGAACGTCATGCTGTTCGTCTCGTCGCGTATTCCAAGGCTCTCGCGGCCGTGCCTCATGTTCACCTGCATCGCAAGGTTCGTGTCGCCGGAGAAGAATGCGGCGAGAATGGGCGTGATGCTGGCGTAGAGGACATGGAACGGGCGGGGGTCCTTGCAGAGGATTCTGATGAGGAGCGGACAGAGGATGCACGCGAAAATCACGAAATCCACAAAGACCACGGCTGTGAGCGGAAGGAAAATCTTCGTCTCGAAAAACGCCTTCGTCGATATGAGCCAGTTGCAGGCAATCGCTATCATTCCGACAGAGAGCCATTCGACCACAAAACTCAATATCGAATAGCATATTTTTGAGGCGGCTTCCAGGAACGTCACGACCGGCTTCGCGATTTCCTTCTCGGCCGCGCATCCGAATCCGGCGAACGCGGAGAAGACGAAAAGCGGGAGCAGGTAAACGCCGTCCCGGAGAGAGTCGAACCCGGAGAACGGGAAAATCTGCATGAGAAGCTCTTTTATGGAAATGTCCGGCAGCTCCGTCATCTTCTCGCCCGTTATCGGGATTCTTGGAAGCTCCACAATCAAAGCGGAAGCCACTCCGAGGACGAGAAGAACAAGAGTGAAGACGATGAGAAGCCCGACAGACCAGGAGAGGGTCTTCAAAAAAGTCTTGGAATCCTTCAGCCTGAAAAACGCGTACGACGCGCTGAAGAAAAGCAGCGGAGCCAACGCATAACGTCCGAAGCGAACAGAGAATTCCGAGAACGAAGTCATGAAGTAGTTCACGACAGGAGTGTTCAACGGAAGAATGAAATAGGCGGCAATGCCGAGGGCGATGCCAATCAAATATTTTATCCAAACTTTCATAGACACAAATTATATCAAATATGCTTTTACTTGTGGTATAATCAATGAATCATGGAAAGAACACTGTTGATAGCAGGCAAAGAACTTCCAGACGGAGAAAGTTTTGCATCGGGCGCCGTTGCGAGCGGAAGGAAGACAATAATAACGAGGAACCACACAGACGAGTCGGCATCGGCTCCGAACGGCACTACGGCCGTGACATGGAACAGGCCGTCCGCCCTTTCAGCGCGCTCTGTCGTATTGAAGGCGTTGAACGAGTGCGGACATCTTGACGAGTGCGTCATAATCTTCGACGAGAAATTCTTCATCGAGAAGTACGGAAGCGCAGATGGAACGGCGGAGAACGTCAGGGTGATAGAGGAGTTGATTTCAAGCTACCAGTACATGACGATGGAGGCAATCACAAGGGCGTTGAAGAAGAACAAGATGGATTTTTCGACATCGGCCGAGACCGACAAGAGAAAATTCAGAATCGTCTTCCTGCACAAGACTTCTCCATCTCTTTCGGAATGCGTCGTGTCCAAGCTGACAGCGAAGCCTTCCACTCCGTTCATCTCCACGGCTTCGCAGGCGTTCAAGACATACGCCCAGAACATCGCCGCGGCAAACATCGAAAACGAGGACATGGACTTCATCCTCGTGAACTGCGATCCATCGAACGAACTATACACCAACGACAACGCGCTTTCGTCTTGGCTTTTCAGCTACATCGCCGCTGTAGACGCGCTCAAGAGGCCGCTCACGGTGAAGCAGCGGCTCACATGGACGAAAGCCGGAACAAAAAGCCCGGGCGCGTTCGGATTCTTCGGATAAGCCGGCGGCCGAAAAGGCGGCTTCCCCAAAAAACAGAGGTTCCAGATGGAGATAGACTACAGATTCGTTTTTGTTTGCGTTTTCAGAATAGCCTTGAGCTTCATGTCAGGCTCCGTGCTCGGTCTTGAGAGGAAATTCAGGCAGCAGGTCATAGGGCTCAGGACGCTCATCCTGATTTCGGAGGCGGCAACACTTTTGGGAATGCTCTCGCTCTTCGTCCCGAACGTCATGCCCGGAGACGCGGAACGAATCGCGGCGCAGGTGGTGAGCGGAATCGGATTCCTCGGCGGCGGCGCGATAATGAAGCAGGGGCTGAACATAAAGGGATTGACGAGCGCGGCAATCATCTGGGCAACGGCCGCTATAGGGCTTTCCATCGGAATGGGATTCTACATTCCCGCGCTCATCTGTCTGCTGGTCTCTGTGCTTTCGCTCGTGACGCTCGAACGTTTCGAGGACAGGCACTTTCCGACGGTCCGCGTGAAGTCCCTCCACCTGACGTTCGAGCTTGACGGAGAGAAGAAACTGGACATGGAGGCGGTAAAATCCGCCATCGAGAAACACGGTTTCATCATCTCCGACTTCAACATGAGCAGGATAATCGCAAACGACATCATGATTCTCCACTACTCCGTGAAGGCTCCACGCAAAAACGATTTCTCAGAACTAATAACTGAACTCGGAGAAGTCGGAAAACTTTCGGAATTTTCGATAACGGACTAGAGAAGCCTACTGCACGCTCGACTTGCGCCAAACGAGTTATCAGAATATCAAGGAACAAAATCATGAAAATACTGATTCTTAACGGAAGTCCCCGCAAAAACGGCAAAATCTCCCAGTTGCTTCACACCGCCGAAAAAGCCCTGCTGGAAAAAGGCGATTCTGTCTCATTCATCGATATTTCTTCTATTAAATTCAAGCCCTGCGTTGCTTGCATGGCTTGCCGCTCAAAAGGAAGCTGCGTTCTTCCCCAGGATGATGCCCACCGTGTCGCCGAAGAAATCAAAAACTGCGACGGAATCATCGCGGGAAGCCCGGTCTATTGGGGAAACATAAACGGCCAGTTAAAATGCCTTTTTGACAGGCTGGTTGCCTCAATGATGGGTGAGTCAAAACACGGCATTCCGCTCCCGCTTCACAAGGGCAAAAAAGCCGTCATCATCACATCCTGCACAACGCCTTTTCCATTCAACATTCTTGCAGGCCAAACGACAAAAGCCGAAAAAGCCCTCAAAGAAATACTGGGCTATTCAGGCTTCAAAGTCACAAAAAAAATCCGTCTGGCCGGAACAAAGGGCATTGAAGAAGTTCCTGAATCAGCCTTGAAAAAAGCCCGAAAGTGCACGGAGGTGTTTTAGAAAATTTTTAGGCAATGCACACTGCAGGAGAGTTTTTTTTATTTTTCTCGTAATGACCTTTCCACGGACACAGCGAATGGGTGGAGGGCATCCAGAACGGCTCGTACAGGGACTGGATCGAGAAGAACTACAGGGAGATGGGGCGGTAGCATGGTCTGGGTAATCGGCCGCAACGGGATGCTGGGTTCGCAGGTCTGCCGCACCCTTTACGGCGCATGCGCGTGGTTTTGGCACAAGGTGTTCAAGTGATATCCCTTTTCATTGTAAAATTCCACCATACAATTTATCATATTGACCATGAAAGGAATAATTCTGGCAGGCGGTTCCGGCACCCGCCTCTACCCCATAACGAAGGCGGTCTCCAAGCAGATTCTGCCAATCTATGACAAGCCGATGGTGTACTATCCACTCTCGTGCCTCATGCTGGCGGGAATCCGCGAGGTTCTCATTATCTCGACACCCCGCGACATCTCGCTCTTCAAGGAGCTTTTCGGCGACGGCGCATGGCTCGGAATGAAGTTCGAATACGCGGTGCAGGACAAGCCTCGGGGGCTTGCTGACGCATTCATCGTGGGCGCGGACTTCATCAGGGACGACGACGTTGCCCTCGTTCTCGGCGACAACATATTCTATGGGCAAGGATTTTCAGACAGTCTCTCAATGGCGGTCGAGCGACTCAATAAAAAAGCAGGCTCCACAATATTCGGATATTACGTCAAAGACCCGACAGCATACGGTGTCGTCGAGTTCGACACAGAAGGAAAAGTTCTAGGAATAGAAGAAAAACCTGAAAAGCCGAGATCGAATTATGCGGTGCCTGGACTTTACTTCTATGACAATGAAGTGGTGAACATCGCAAAAAGCATAAAGCCTTCCGCCCGAGGCGAAATTGAAATCACGGCGGTAAACAACGAATACCTAAAAAAAGGAAGGCTTTCAGTAGAAATTTTGGGACGAGGACTTGCGTGGCTCGACACGGGAACATATTCAGGTCTTCAGGAAGCATCAAACTACGTCGCGACGATTCAAAAACGGCAAGGGCTTTATGTCGCATGCATAGAAGAAATCGCCTATCGAAACAAGTGGATTTCAAAAGAATCTCTCCTAAAAATGGCCGACACTTACAAAACAGACTACGGTGAGTATTTGCGATACATCGCGGAGCAGTAGGTTCATGTCATATCAGTTTAAAAAGTGTCGAACGGCAGATGGAAGAGAATTTCAAGGATTGTATGAAATTCAGCCCCAAGTTTTTTCCGACAGCAGAGGTTATTTTTTTGAACCATACAATGAAGCGGAATTTTTTGCGGCAGGTTTCAAAATGAAGTTCGTGCAGGACAATCAGAGTTTTTCAAGCAAAGGTGTCTTAAGAGGCATGCATTTTCAGACAAAGCACCCACAAGGAAAACTTGTGAGAGCTATTTCTGGAAAAATTTTCGACGTGGCAATCGATTTGCGAAATCAAAGCCTCACATTTGGCGAATATTATGGCGTTGTCTTGGACAGCAGCAAGCAAAACATGTTTTATCTTCCAAAAGGTTTTGCCCACGGCTTTCTGTCATTGACAGACAACTGTGTTCAGTCCTACAAGTGCACGGACTTCTACGACCCCAAAGGCGAGGGCGGCCTCATGTGGAACGACAGCGCAATCGGAATCGACTGGAAGGGAGTCGCGCCGGAAATCGAGCCGCTGCTTTCCGAGAAAGACGGAAGACACCCGGCGTTCGACTTGAACGGAAAGTACTTCAGCATGGACGGAAAGTGGCTGGGGAAAACGGAAAATTGAAAACGGAAAATTGAGAAGGGAAAGCTGAAAAAGGGAAAAATTCATGAAGAGACGATTGAGGAACATACTTGTAACAGGCGGCTGCGGGTTCATCGGCTGCAACTTCATCCATTATCTGTTCAACCTCAGCAGCAGCGGGACGGATTTGTTCGGCGACGCGGACTTCTCCGGGCGTGTGGTGAACGTGGACTGTCTCACGTACGCCGGGAACATCGAGTCGCTGAAGGACGTGGAGGAGAAATACGGGGAGTCGGCTTCGTCCGGCAACCAGCGGTATTTCTTTGAGAAAGTCGACATCTGCGACAGGGCGGAAATCGAGCGGATTTTCAGGCAGTACGACATCGACACGGTGATCCACTTCGCGGCTGAGAGCCACGTGGACCGCTCGATCTTGGGACCGGAGGCGTTCATCAGGACGAACGTCACGGGAACGTTCACTCTCCTCGACGTGGCGCGGAACTACTGGGGCTGCTCCCTCGACAACGCGCGGGACGACGTTTTGTTCCACCACATCTCAACAGACGAGGTCTACGGCTCGCTGGGGGAGACCGGCTACTTCACTGAGACCACACCCTACGACCCGCGCTCTCCGTATTCAGCAAGCAAGGCAAGCTCCGACCACATCGCCATGGCGTACTGGCACACGTACGGACTTCCAGTCACGCTCTCGAACTGCACGAACAACTACGGTCCGTTCCAGTTCCCCGAGAAGCTCCTGCCGCTCATGATTTCGAACATAAAAGACGGAAAGAGCCTCCCGGTCTACGGCGACGGAAAGAACATCCGCGACTGGATTTACGTGGAGGACCACAACCGCGGAGTCTGGGAAATCGTGAAGGAATCCCCCGCGGGAGAGAAATGGAACCTCGGCGGCGAGAACGAATGGCAGAACATCAGGCTCCTGAACACCGTAATAGACTTGGCGTCGAAGGAGCTAGGAAAGAATCCCGACGACGCAAGGAAGGCAGTGACTTACGTGAAGGACAGGCCCGGCCACGACAGGCGGTACGCAATCGACTGCACCAAGGCGAAGGAGAGGCTCGGCTGGCGGCGGAGGATGAGCTTCGAGGAGGGCCTGCTTTCCACCATCAGATGGTACCTCGGACACAGCGAATGGGTGGAGGGCATCCAGAACGGCTCGTACAGGGACTGGATTGAGAAGAACTACAGGGAGATGGGGCGGTAGCATGGTCTGGGTAATCGGCCGCAACGGGATGCTGGGTTCGCAGGTCTGCCGCACCCTTTCGGAAAACTGTATTGAATTTCTCGGCACGGACAGCGACGTGTCGATCCTCGATTATGGGGCGCTCGAAGGTTTCGCTTTCGGAAAGGGCGTCTCCTTCATCATGAACTGCGCGGCCTACACGGCGGTTGACAGGGCGGAAAGCGAGGCGGAGAAGGCACGCGCCCTGAACGCGGACGGTCCCCGGAACATCGCGCGCCTAGCGAAGAAACTCGGCGTCCCATTCATCCACATCTCGACGGACTACGTGTTTGGCGGTGCCTCGGCTCCTCTCGGCAACCGGATTCCGTATACGGAAGACATGCCCGTGAATCCGATCGGAGTTTACGGCGCGACAAAAGCGGAGGGCGAGAAAGCCGTCGCCGAAGAGACGGGCGACTTCTACATCCTCCGCACGGCTTGGCTCTACGGCTGGAGCGGAAGGAACTTCGTCTACACGATGATACGCGCCATGAGCACGCACGAAAGCGTGAAAGTCGTGAACGACCAGAAGGGGACCCCGACGAACTGCGTCACGCTCGCAACCGTGATTCTGAGAATCATCGAGAAGCGGACGAAGGGCGAGGAAGTTCCCAACGGAATCTACCACGTCACCGACTTGGGCGAGACGACCTGGTTCGGCTTCACGAACGAAATAAGGAAGCAGGCTTTGGAAAGGGGAATCCTCACGAACAAAGGCTGCGCCGTTAACCCGTGCAGCACGGACGAGTACCCGACACCTGCGAAGCGGCCGGCGTATTCCGTGCTCGACAAGACGAAGGTGCAGGAGACGCTGGGGATTAGGCTGCCTGACTGGAGGGAGTCGCTCGCGGGATTTTTGGGAGCGGGATGTTTGATGGGGAGAGGATAAAGTAGCTCTTTCAACATGCGAAAAATCGGCGGAAACGGTGAATCATTCTCGATTTTCATATAAAATGTCTCTCTTATGCAAAACAGATTTGAAAATCCATTGATAGTACAGAGCGACAGGACAATATTGCTCGATGTCCACGCTCCAAGGGCGGACGAGTGCAGGCAGGCTCTCGTACCCTTCGCGGAACTCGAAAAATCGCCGGAGCACCTGCACACATACAAACTCACCCCGCTTTCACTTTGGAACGCCGCCGGAGCCGGATTCACGCCGGAAGACGCAATCAGCGTCCTGAACGAATACTCGAAATACGACGTGCCGCAGTCGGTCGAAGTCTGGATACAGGAGACGGCAGGCAGATTCGGGAAACTCAGGCTGGTCGAGGGCTATTCAATCGAAGTGCCAAAGAAATTCGACAAGGACGGAAATCCGAGCGAGGAGACAGTCAAGGAAGAATATCTCTACATGGTGACCGACAGCCAAAACGTCTTCAGGGAAATCAACGCTTCAAGAGTCGGGAAAAAATATCTGCAGATGGCGGAATACAAGGAACCGGAAAACCCGAAGACGACGCTCACGGAGAACGAGAGGAAATTCTGCTTCAGTCTGCCGCTCACGCTGAGGGGAACCATAAAACAGGAGCTTCTGCAGATGGGCTGGCCTGTGAAGGACGACGTTCCGATGGGCGACGGAGAGCCGCTTGAGATAAATTTGCGCGAGACGACGCTTTCGGGAAAACCGTTCGCAATCAGACAGTACCAGAAGGAGGCCGCCGAGTCGATTGTGGGCGACAAAGGCCCCGGAACCGGATTCGGCACAATCGTGCTTCCATGCGGAGCCGGAAAGACGATTGTCGGCATGACCACGATGAGCCTCTTGAAGACGAACACACTCGTCATCACGACCAACATCAGCGCGGTGCACCAGTGGATAGACGAACTTCTGGACAAGACGAACCTGACGCGGGACGACATAGCCGAATACACGGGTGAGTCGAAGACCATAAAGCCCGTCACGGTGGCGACCTACCAGATTCTCACATGGAGACCGGAAAAGGAAGGGCCGTATCCGCACTTCTCGATTTTCAAGGAAAGGAACTGGGGGCTCATCGTCTACGACGAAGTGCACATGCTCCCGGCACCGGTCTTCCGCGTCGTGGCGGAAATACAGGCGGTCAGGCGAATCGGCTTGACGGCCACGCTCGTGAGGGAGGACGGCTGCGAGGGGCACGTATTCTCGCTCGTCGGCCCCAAAAGATACGACGTGCCGTGGAAGGATTTGGAGCATTCGGGCTTCATCGCGACGGCGGAATGCATAGAAGTCAAAGTGAACCTCCCGGAAAGCATGGAAATCGACTACGCAGTGGCGGAACAGAGGAAGAAGCACAAGATTGCGAGCGAGAACCCGGCGAAGCTTGATTTCGTGAAGGCTCTCGTGGAGAAATCCCCCGACGACAAGATTCTCGTCATCGGACAGTACATCGAGCAGCTCAACCAGATAGCGAAGATGCTCTCCTGCCCCATAATCACTGGAAAGACCCCGAATTCTGAAAGGGACGAAATCTACAGGAAATTCAGGACGAGCGAGATAAAAGTCCTAGTGGTCTCGAAAGTCGCCAATTTCGCAATCGATTTGCCGGACGCTAGCATGGCAATCCAGGTGAGCGGAACGTTCGGAAGCAGGCAGGAAGAGGCGCAGCGGCTCGGAAGAATTCTGCGCCCCAAGGAAAGGAAATCCAGATTCTTCACGCTCATAACAAGGAACACGGTGGAAGAGGAATTCGGCTCGAACAGGCAGAAATTCCTCGCGGAACAGGGCTACTCGTACAGAATCGCCAGGTGCGAGACCGTGGCGGACTTGGACGAGGAACTTGAAGAGAAATTCTGCCTGAACTAGGAAAAACGGAGAAAAAATGGACAGGGAACAAGTGCAAAACGCGCAACGGATACTCGAATGGAGAAAATCAATAGAGAAGATGCCTGACAACCAGTTCTTCGAATTGATGCGCATGTACATAGGAGAAGTGAAGACTCCGTTCAACAAGCACAAATTGATAGAAGAGCTAAGCGTATTTTTGCGGAAGATAGAGAACAAGGAAAAAATCGCAAAGCTCCTGAGCGAATCCGACATGAGCGTGATAGCCGCGGTGAAATTCATAAGCAACGCGACGACCAAAAAAGTCACGACATTCTTCGGAGGGACGTTCACGTTCTCAAAGCTCTACGAGAGAATCATCAACCTTGAAGAGAGGCTCATACTCTACCGGCACGAGGAAGACGGAAAGGAATACCTACGCGTGAACCCGCATTTGGACGAAGTTTTCGACAAAATCATCACAAAGTCCATCCTGGTGAAAAAGGCGAACGTCATCAACGAGAACAAGAGCCAGTATTTCAGGCTCTCGCCGGAGCTTCTGGCGGCGTTCGCCTCGTTCGTGGGTGGGAATCCGAGCCTGTGCAAAGCCGACGGAACATTCAAGAAAAAGACCGCAGCCCTGCTCGAAGAGATGTTCGGCGACAACTCAGGCCCGCTCTTTCTCGTGAAGCAGGCGTTCGAGAACCTGTCGATTCTCGTTGAGGACGAAAACGGAAAATCATCAATCGACAAATCAAAATTCATCTCGTTCTCGCGGCTTCCAGAAACGGTGCAGCACGCGTACATCGCAGTCGCGTCCCAGGGGCGATTCTCAAGGGCTTCCCTCACCCAGCAGGCGAAACTTCTAATCGAGACGATTCTGTCAATCCCGGAAAGCGGATACACGAGGGAGAACCTCCTCCGCTCGGCTTTCATAAAGTCGGGGAAGAAAAAGGACAACACGGGAGAGTCGGCGTTCGGAGCGCGCGGACGGTTCGCGAGCATACTCCAGAGGGCGAAGGAGAGGGAAGCCGAGGACGCGGACGAAAGCAGGAAAACGGCAACAGAGGACAACGACACGATTTTTTCGACGATGGACAGGCTCCTCGACTCTGCACAGGAACTCGGACTTCTTCGCATAAAGGGGATAGAGAAAGGCGGAATCGACGTCCTTGAGGCCGGTGAAGGGCTAAGGAAAGGACTTTTCCAGAATTTTTCGGGAGCGGAGGAGCGGAAAGTCCTGAACATAGACGCGGCATACAACGTCCTGCTTTTTCCTGGACTCCCGCTGGAGAGCCTCATTCCGCTGACAGAAATCCTCGACTTGAAGAAATTCGACACGGCAGTTTCGTTCGAGCTTACCAAAAAGTCCATCATGCGGGGATTCGACTCCGGCATGGACGAAAAAAGCGTTGTCTCCACGCTTCAGGCGCACTGCGTCCACGACCTTCCGCAGAATCTCCTCGTGTCCATCGACGACTGGAAGAAAAGCTATTCCTCCGTTGCGGTATACAAGGGCTACATCCTGAAAGTCGCATCCGACAACCCCGCCCTCTCCGAGAAAAACCCGAATTTCGCGAAGCACATAGTCGAGACTCTCGCGCCGGGAATTTTCCTTCTGGACGTTTCGACCGACGAAGAGGCCAAAAGAATACTTGAATCGAGCGGAAAGGACTTCGCGGCGAAAATAAGGAGCGCGGAGCCAAAGAAGGCTTCGGAGGACTTCCCGATTCTGAGGATAGACGACGCTGAAAACGGAGACGGCGGAGATGGAAGCGGATTTCTGGTTCCGACATCCGACGACGAAAGGAAAGCGCATTTCGACAAACTCAGGGGCGCGCTTTCGTCGATGAAGGAGAGGGAGGAGCTGACCCAGGAAGAGTACGAATGCCTCCTCTTCCGAGTGAACAGGAAAATCGTCCTGGACGAATCCCAGCTCAAGAAAGAGAGCGTCAAATTCGCAAAACTTGAGGCGACCGGCATGGACTTCCCCGGCAAAGTGCACATAATCGAGCAGGCCGTGGCGGACAGAAGCACGATAGAAATCACGTTCATGTCGAGCGAAAACCCGGAAGGCGTTCTGGCTACAGGAATCCCAGTCTCCACCGAAAAATCCGACGACGACGTGACCGTGACCGTGAAGATGACCGGCACGAGCGTTATGAAAAACTTCTCAATAAGCCAGGCGAGCAAGGTCAGGCGAGTCTACAGCTCGGCGTTCTCGTGAGGAAAACGGTGCTTCGACTTCGCTCAGCAACCATGCTTCGGCTTACCTCGACTCCGCTCGGTAACCGTCGCTCAGCAACCGGCTTGTTCATTGAGCGGAGCCGAAATGCGGTCATTGAGCGAAGTCGAAATGCGGTAATTCCGAACTTGTTTCGGAATCTGTGATAGGGCTTTGAAAAGGAGGAGGGAAAATGGCGAAGACAATCGACTCAATTGTTTATTCGGACGACATGAATGAAGTTCTGGGAGTTGAAAGCAAAAACATGAAGACCGCCCGCATTGCCGACGGCGTTCACACAATCGGCATAAACGCGTTCGCTTCTTGCACCCAACTTGAAGAGATTTTTCTTCCGAGCGGACTTTTCCGTGTGAAAATGAGAGCGTTCGCGAACTGCGCATCGCTTTTGAAAGTGCACCTTGCCGACGACATGACGTACTTGAAGGCGACTTGGTTCAAGGACCTGCCAAAGCAGTATGAACTCATCTGCAATGAGAAAAGCGAAACGTTCAAGATAATCAAGCGAAGCATGAAGCTAAAAGCGCACGTCAGGTCACTCGCCCTGTCATACGCGAAAAGCGAAAAGATAAAGCAGGTGCAAAGCGCAAGCATTGACGCCCTTCTTTCTTCTTTGCTTTCAAAAGTCGAAGGCTCGTTTTATGAGATTTTGTCCGCCCGAAAAACAGCGATTGTCGTTCTCGTTCAGATTGGAAAAAACTGCGGTTCGTTCAGGTTCGGCACGGACAGTTCAAAATGGCTTTCAAAAATCCAGAAAATCATCGAAATCCTGGGCGATCAAGAAAAAGAGGGCGCAGAGATTTACAAGGAACTGAAAGAGAGCAAACTTACCCTATCGGAGTTGACCTCGGCGGGATATGTTTACACAAGCGCGGACGCTTCTGGCAATTTCAATCTGTTCATGAGAGGAACGCTGAAAGGAGCTTTGAAGGTCACAGGAAGCAACACTTTTTCGATATTCGGAGCGCGCTCAATCGGCTACAACGCCTCCTCCTGCGTTCGGGAATTTTCGTCGGTCGTGCTTGGTGCAGGGCTTGAAAAAATTGAGGCGACAGCGTTTCAGAGTTGCCTAAAACTGTCGTCAATCACCATTCCTGAAGGCGTGAGAGTAATCGATTTCGCATCCTTTGCGGCATGCACTTCTCTCACGTCGATTTCCCTGCCCGAAAGCGTGGAGGTGATAGCAGCTTATGCTTTCCAGTTTTGCTCGTCGCTTTCCTCGATTAACATTCCAAAAGCGATAAAGAGAATCGGTGGAAATGCATTCCAAGACACAAACATCGCGAATCTAGGCGCTCCAATCCACATCCAAAACGATGACGGCGATATCGTAGAGTTCACGATAAAGGACTCTCTCGCGGTTGAGAACAAGACTCTTGTTTACGCAACCACAAATATCCGGGAACTTGTCGTTCCAAGCGGCATCGAGGAAATCGCGAGCTTCGCTTTCCGGAACTGCAAGTCCTTGGAGCGCGCAAGGATTTGTGAAGGCGTCAAGAAAATCGGGAGTGGCGCGTTTGAGGGCTGCACGAACCTGAGGGAAGTATCGCTTCCTGATTCCATTGAACAAATCGAAGATTTCATTTTTGACGACACAGCGATTGTCAATCTTGGAAAAACGTATCGCGTCAAGTCCGCAAAAATCAGAAACAAAGGCAGAGTCGTGGACTTTACGATAAGAGACGGCTTTGCGATGCAGGACGACAAGCTCGCCTACGTTGCCTTCAACAAGTGGAATCTCTTGCTTTGTGAGGAGACTTTCGTCATCAAAGACTTTGTGAAGCATATCGGCTCTCTTGGAGGTTCGTGCAAGACAATCACGAGCCTGTTTATTCCCGCAAGCGTCGTGTCAATCGATTTCGGCGCGCTCAGAGAATGCAGAATCCTTTTCACAATCAAATACGGCGGAACAATGGCGCAGTGGAAGGCAATCGAAAAAGAAGACGGCTGGAATTTGGACGTGAACGCAAAGAGCGTCAAATGCACAGACGGCGACGTTGAATTTTAGCCCCCGTCATTCCGAACTCGTTTCGGAATCCGCTGAATTAAAGTAGATGTTGAAACAAGTTCAACATGACAAAGAATGGAGAATTGAAAGATGTGCTTCGACTTACCTCGACTCCGCTCGGTAACCGTCGCTCAGCAACCAGGAAACGGAAAATTGATAATGGAGAATTAATAGATGAAAACTGAAATTGAACAGGCGGGAATTAGTGCGCCTTATGCAATAAGTGGCGATGAGCAGCAAGCAATAAACGGAGATACACTTGAAGAAAAAATAGTTTCTCTTGTAAATGCTTCTAAAGTGAAAGTTGCAGTTGCTGTTAATGCAACTCTCACTGAATTGTATTGGAATATTGGAAAACTCATAAATACAGCTGTTCTGGAAAACAAAAGGGCAGATTATGGTGCGCACATCGTCGAGAATATTTCAAAAACGCTTACTCAAAAATTCGGCAACGGCTGGAGCGTAAAGCAAATACATAGATTTATGCAGTTTGCAAAAGAATTCGACAGAGAAAAACTCGCTACAGTGTGGCGACAATTAACGTGGAGTCATATAAAGCAGCTTTTGCCGATGGACGACCCTCTCAAGCGTGATTTTTACATTGAGATGTGCAAAATGGAAAATTGGAGCGTCCGCACACTTTCCGAGCGTATCGACAGTATGCTTTACGAGCGCACTGCAATTTCCAAAAAGGGCGAACTTACAATAAAAAACGAGCTTGCCAAGCTAGAAAATGCAGAGAAACTTTCGCCAGACCTTGTTTTTCGCGACCCGTATCTTTTGGATTTCCTTGATTTGCACGATTCATATTCAGAAAAAGATTTGGAGAACGCCATAATTGCAGAAATGGAGAATTTCATTCTTGAAATGGGAACTGATTTTGCGTTTATGGCACGGCAAAAACGGATTACTGTTGACAATGAAGATTATTATATCGACCTGCTTTTCTTTCACCGCCGTCTAAAATGCCTTGTGGTGATAGAGCTGAAACTTGGTGCATTCAAGGCTCAGTATAAGGGACAAATGGAGCTTTATCTGAACTATCTTGAAAAGAACATGATGGCGGACGGCGAAGAAAAACCTATCGGCTTGATTTTGTGTGCAGGCAAAAACGACGAACATGTGGAACTTATGCAGCTGGATAAAAGCAATATCAGAGTTGCGGATTATATGACGATTCTGCCGCCAAAAGAGCTTTTGCAAGAAAAACTGTTGCTTTCAATTGAGCGTGCAAAGAACAGGCAAAGAGACAAAAACTGAAAGATGTGCTTCGACTTACCTCGACTCCGCTCGGTAACCGTCGCTCAGCAACCATGCTTGTTCATTGAGCGTAGTCCTGAAAGACGATGTTGAAGCCCCTCTTTTCCATCGGCATAAAAGTCACCGCTTTGTCATTGAACAGTATTTATCCGTCGTCTCAATCAGTTTTGCAGCTTCTTTTTCAGAGACACCGATTTTTTTCATGATTGATTCAAGGCATTGCTTGCGGGGGGCTTCGATGTAAAAACTTCCAACATTGTCAAAATCCTGCAAGATAAAATCAGCACATTTCCCGACAATCTCGCAATGGTAATCACAAAGTTTTTGTCCATCAAAGCCCCCTTTCCGCTTGCTCAAAGCTAATCAGCCGAAAATCATCGGGATAAAGTAGATTCCCACGGAAACGACCGTTGCGATAATCGTACCCCATTTCCAGACGTTGTATTCGTGGTCGATTTTTGCCTTTTCTTCTTCGCTTGGCTCATCGATTTTGCCGATTTCCTCTTCAAGTGACGGGATTTTGTTTTCGTGCCGCCGGGTAAAGATAAAGTAATAGAGGGCTGCAAGGAGACAGACTATCAGACCTGTAATGCTCGCCGCATATTCAACAAAGGGAAGCATGGCAGTATAAGTGACGAAAGTGACGATGCATCCAATCGTTCCGTAGGGAGCCTTGTAGGGGCGCTTCATATCGGGATATTTCTTTTTGAGACCGAGATAAGCGGCGCATCCAATCATATAGCAGAGGGCAAGCGAAAAGAGCGAGACTGACGCAATGTAGTTGATTGAGCCGGTTCCAATCAGAATGTAATTCACGATTCCGACGAAGATGAGTGCGATATATGGTGTTTTTGTCTTCGGATGAATCTTTGCGAAAATTGCCGGGAGAGTGTGGTCTTCTGCCATCGTAAAAATGTACCGTGCGGGGGCAGCGATTCCAGGATTGATGGTTGAAAGATCTCCGCCGAATGCAATTCCGATACAAAGCAGGATAACGGGGAATCCAATCAAGCCCATTGCTTTTAATCCTTCCGCATAAGGAGCGTCGGCAATTGCAAGAAGCCCGTACTTTTCAGGAGAAACGAGGGCGACAAGAAACCACTGAAAGAGAGCGTTTGCCACGAAGACAAGAAAAACCGACAATTTGAGGGCACGGGGAAGTGTGTACTGGGGGAATTTTGTCTCAGCTCCCATCGAGCAGCAAGTCTCAAAACCCGTGTAGCACCACCAGACAAGACCTAAGATGTACATCATCTCGCGGAATGGCGGAAGCTTGTCCATCGTAAAACCGCCGAAGTATTCAAGATGCACGTGGGGAATCATGTACAAGAACCATGCGATTGCACATCCCCAAAAGAAGAAAATGAAAGCAGTCTGAGCCTTGCCCGAAAATTTAATACCCAGCAGGTTGAGAACCAAGAAGATGCTCACGAGCGTCATTGCGATGATTCGCGGGTCAACGACTGAAAGGTTGATTCCGAACTGCTCAAAGAGAATGGTAAAGTAGTTTGCGAATGCAAGTGTTTCACCTGCGCCAATGCCGATGACCGAAATAATGTAGTTCCAGCCTGCTATGTTGGCCCAGATTCGGTTGAGGCCGCGTTTTGCGTAATTGTATGTGCCGCCAGCACAGGGAAGGGCTGCCGACATTTCGCCGTAAATGAGGCAGGGCCAGATTGAAATCAAGAGGGAAACTGCTGTCAGAACGATAATCCACGGGCCGACCAAGCCGACCTGCGCCGAACCGCAAGTAAAAAGTCCCACACCCACAACCGTTCCGATTGTCATGCCGATAGATTCACGCAAGCCAAGCGCGCGAACAAGCCTATTCTTTTCTTCCATAATTGAGCTCCTTTTTGCTTTTTTTGAAAATCCCTCAAGATTCCTCTTACAATGCTTCTTCGCCGCGCTCACAAGTACGGATTTTTACAGCGTCCTCGATTGCCCGCACGAAGATTTTCCCGTCTCCGAAGCTGCTGGTGTTCAGCTCGACGAGAGCCTTTTCGATGATTTTCTCGGCGACTTCGTCATTTACGACTGTCCGAACGCTCAGTTTCGGGAGCAAGTTGATTCCTGGATTTTCCTCGCGAGTGTAAACTTGTCCTTGTCCCCGCTGATGACCGTAGCCGAAAATCTGAGCAATCATCACGCCCCTTGCCCCTGAAGAGTCAAGGATGCGCTTTACGTTTTCCAATCGCTCAGGTTTGATGATGATTTCAAGTTCTTTCATTTTTTTCCTCCCATTATCCGAACAGTCGTTTGTATCTCTCTGCAAGCTGAATCGTGCCTGCCATCCAGTTGGTCACTTCTTTCGCCGGGTCTGAGTCGGCGTGACTTGCGAGCCATGCTGTAAATTGCAGGCGGCGCATCATGATAAACGTGTCGATTTCCTCAAAATCCGTGTCGGTGAAGGGAAGCACTTTTTTATAGCCAGAAAGCCATGCATTCACGAGTTTTGGCGCAAAAGGTTTATCCTCTATCAGACTTAGTGCCGCCGCAAGGTCGTGCAAGTGCCAGCCGAATCCGCAGTCATCAAAATCGATTACTTTAATCTGGTCGCCGTCAATCAGCAGGTTTGTATGCCGCAAGTCTGCATGAATCAGCCCCCAGTTTGTGTTTGTCTTACCGTAACGGGAAAGCCGTTTTTCGATGATTTTTTCGACTTCGTTCAAAAGAATTTCCGCTTCCGGCGTGATTTCGGGATACGCCCTCCAGTCTCCCCAAGCTGCCTTCTTACCGATTATCGTGTCAAAATCCCAGCAGATTCTTTTGAGTGTCTTAGTGCCGTTCCAAATTTCAGTCTGACGGTGAAGGTATGCTGTGGTTTCGCCCAAGAATTTGAAGGTCTTGACAAGCTGCTCCTCGTTGTCCAGAACCGGGTTTTCTCCTGTCAAAAATTCACAGATGACACAGAAATAAATGTTCCCGTCACTACCCTCTACTTGCTGAACAGTTTCTCCGTCAAGGGCCGGAATTGGATTCGCAACGATAAGAGGCGTGTATTCGTTAATCTGCTTGAGCCAATTCATCTCGGATTTCAGCTCTTCCAAATCATGGTATCCGGGTCTGCTCACGCGAAGCACACCGTCCGCAGTACCTGTCTCCTTGTTGCGTACAAGATATGTCGCATTCTCAGAAAGCACTATGAGTTTTGTCTCATCAGTGTTTTCAAGCCCATAGTTTTTCAGCGCACTTTGAGCGACATCGTTGAAAACCTGAATATTTTCAAATGCCATATTTTCCTCCAAAAACAGAAAAAGGCGGCATGAAGAGCTCTTCATGCCGCCTTTGGCTTTGTTGCGAGGAATCCTAGTGAAAAGATTTTTGTTTATCAATGCAACTTTCGTTCCATTTTATTTCCTGGAGGATTGTGCTTTAATCCACTTACAAGAAAAGAGCGCAATGAAGCACGGAAAAGAAGTCCGTGCTTTTTTTTATGTTTCTCATTTCATTTGTAAGGAGATGCAATATGGCAACAGATTCAAGCATTATGGACGCGAACAGCTTCAAGAGTTCTGACGCGGATTTTCTCGATGCACGTACAAAAAGTCTTGTGGAGAGAAGGGAAAAAGTTCTCGGGGAATCTTACCGGCTTTTTTATCGGAAACCCGCGCACCTTACCCAGGGAAAGGGCGTGTATCTGTGGGATGCAGATGGTACAAAATATCTCGATATGTACAACAATATTCCGAGCATGGGACATTCAAACAAGGCAGTTGTCGAAGCCGTGTATGAGCAGATGCAGAAAATCAATACGCACACCCGCTATCTTCACGAAAATATTATTTCCTACGGTGAACAGCTTCTTTCCCTCATGCCGTCTGAAATCAACAAAGTGATGTTCATGTGTTCTGGTTCTGAGGCAAATGACCTCGCGCTCCGTATGTGCATGAATTATACTGGAGGAAAAGGCATCCTGCTTTCAAAGGAGGCTTATCACGGAAATACATTTCTTGTAAGCTCTGTAAGCCCGGCCCTTGGTGGCGAGCAGGAATTGTGGAGCGGGGGGTATCTTCTTCCGACTCCTGATTTTTACAGAAGCGGAATGAACGAAGAGGAATTCACGGAATGGTATTGCGCGCAGATTCAAAAAGCGATTGATGAGTTAAAGGCGCGGGGAATCAAACTCGCCTGTTTTATCGCAGACTCGATTTTCTCATCAGACGGTGTTCATCCAAATCCAAAAGGCTTTTTAAAAGCTGCAGTTGATGTCGTTCACAAAAACGGAGGGCTTTTTATAGCCGACGAAGTGCAGCCGGGATTTTGCAGGACGGGCGACAGTTTTTGGGGATTCGCACGGCATGGTATTGTTCCCGACCTTGTGACTATGGGAAAACCGATGGCAAATGGAATTCCCTGTTCCGCCTTAGCCGGCAAAGCGGAAATCCTTGCCTCCTTCAGCGAGAAATTCCCTTACTTTAACACCTTTGCGGGAAATCCTGTCTCAATGGCAGCTGCTCTGGCAGTTCTTACATTCATAAAAGATGAGGATATTCTTTCGCACACCAAGAAAGTCGGCTCAGAATTGCTCGCAGCCTTGAAAGAGGTGCAGTCTAGGCACTCAGAAATTGTCGGCGATGTCCGTGGCTCAGGCCTGTTCATTGGATTTGAACTGGTAAGCGACGCAAAAAATAAAAAGCCGGACAAAGAAAGTACGCTTCGTCTCATTGATTTGATGTACGACCGAAAAGTGCTTACATCAAATTGCGGAACATACGGGAATGTCTTAAAAATCAGACCGCCGCTCGTATTCCAGTCGAAAGACATTGACTGGTTCTGTACGGCCCTTGATGAAAGTCTTTCCGTGATTGAAGAAAGAGGGGTTTGACATCACCAGTTCTACACCCAGTCTATCTAGTGTTTTATTCCCATCGCAAGGGGAAGGGGCACTAGATAGAAAGAGTAGATAAAACATGCATAATTATGCGTGATTTCTGCATATATATTAACTAACGACGAAGCTTTATTTATATTTTGGCCACAAAGGGGACGACGGCTCCGAACTCCGGCGTGCGGCGATTTTGCACAAGGCGTTCACGAATCAGTTGAAAATTGATAATGGAGAATTGAAAGATGTGCTTCGACTCCGCTCAGCAACCGGCTTGTTCATTGAGCGGAGTCGAACCGTGGTCGGTGAGCGGAGCCGAACCGACAATGAAAACGGAGAATTGAGAATTCTTCAATCTTCATTTTCCCCCATCAGTTTCCGCAGTGTCTGATTCAATGAGAGCGCGGAAAGCAGGCTCTCGAAACCTGCAGGGCATTCCCTGTTTCCTGACTTCACGGCTCGGATGAGGAGGTTCTTCGGGGTGTTTCCGCTGTCGATGAATTCGAGAATCTGCACCTTGTAGCCGCTTTTTTCCAGAAGCTCGGAGCGGATTGCGTCGGTGGCGAGGGCGGCAAACCGCTCTTTTATGAGTCCGTAGCGGAGGAACGGCTCGAAAGGAGAATCCTTGGGCGCGGACGACTTTGAAAGCTGGGCGTTGAGCTCGTGCTGGCAGCAGGGCACGGAAAGAATCGCCGAGACATTGTTCTTCACGGCGTAGTCCAATGCGTAGTCGGTCGCGGTGTCGCAGGCGTGCAGGGTGACCACGATGTCGGGACTTTTTCCGCCTGAATAATCGCTTATGTCGCCCACGGCGAAATTCAGGTTCTTCAAGCCGAGTTCCGAAGAGAGCTTGGAGCAATACTCAATCACGTCCTTCTTCAAGTCCAGGCCGAACACCTCGCAGTCGATTTTCCTCACCTCCGTCAGAAAATAGTGGACCGCGAACGTCAGATACGACTTTCCCGAACCGAAATCGACGACGCGGACCGGGGAAGAATCGCCGCGTTCTGTTCGGATTCTCGTCACGTCGGGAAGGATGTCGTCCACGAATTCCAGAAAGCGGTTTATCTGGCGGAATTTGTCGTACTTGGAGGCGATGACCTTGCCCTCCGCGGTCTGGATTCCAAGACGCACAAGGAAGGGGACGGAGATTCCGTCGGGGAGGATGCGGTTCTTCGTCTGGTTCGACGAGCCGTTCCCGGTCTTCATCTTTATGTTCTTGAAAGCGGAGGCAACCTCCCCCACATCAGAATTCGGCTTTCCGATTTTCTTCTCAAGCCAAGAGATTTTTCCCTTCTTGTTCGCGAGAATCTGGATTTCAGAATCCTCGGTCCTCTCCACGCAGACTTTGAACGAGATTCCAGCGTTCCTTCCAAGAAATTCACCAAGCGACTCCTCGGAGAATTTCTTGTGGAAGACCTGCTTCTCGGTGAAAAATTCGGCCAGATACGCCTCGTCCGCTTTCGCGCCGGAAGAGACGTTCCGCTTTATCTTCACCCGCACATAGTCGTCGCCGAGAATGGAGGAAATGTTCTTTACAGGTTTCGAGAGAGTGACGGAGAGAATCATTTTCACCTCAGAAGAAGAGCGTCGTTGTTCACTTTTATCTCGCGGAATTTGTCGATGATTCCATCCATCGTCAAATTCGCCTTCTCTTTTCCGCCGATGTCCCAGATGATGCGCCCCTTGTCCATCATCAAAAGCCTGTTTCCATAGTCGAGCGCGTGCTGCATGTTGTGGGTGACCATCATGACGGTGAGATTGTACTCCTCGGCGAATTTTCTGGTCAGGTTCATCACGATGTCGGCGTTCGACGGGTCGAGGGCTGCGGTGTGCTCGTCCAAAAGGAGAATCGACGGCTTGGACATGACGGCCATGAGCAATGTGAGAGCCTGCCTCTGTCCACCGGAGAACTGGTCAACGTTGTCGTTCAGCCTGTTTTCAAGGTTCATTCCCAGCACCTTCAGCCGCTCCCTGAACTCCTCCCGCTTTTTGTTGTTCAGGCTTATCCGCAACCCCTTCGCGCCTTTTTTGGAGCAGATTATCATGTTGTCCTCAAGGCTCATCTTGCCGGCGGTGCCCAAAAGCGGATTCTGGAAAATACGCCCGATGTAGCGAGCGCGCTTGAATTCCGCGTCGTTCGTTATGTTCCGGACGCTTCCATCCTCCGTCTCAAGCTCGATTTTTCCGGTCGTGGCGCGCAGCGTTCCGGCGATTATGTTGTAGAGAGTCGACTTTCCCGCACCGTTCGAGCCGATTACGGTTATGAAGTCGCCCTTCTCTATCTGGAGGTTCACGTCCCTCAAGGCAGTGTTCTCGTCGGGTGTTCCCGCGTTGAATGTTATTCCGATGTTTTCCAGTCTGAGCATTTCATTTTCCCCCGTTCGCGGCAGCCCCTGAGCCAGGCCTTGAAAGATGCTTCTTGAAATATCCGGCGACATCGGTTTTCGAGACGATGAGGCAGACGATTATCAAAAGTCCGCTTATGAGTTTCAAGTCGTTCGGGTTCATTCCAATGACGAATCCGTAGCGGCGGGCGGCGAACATGAGAAGACGGTACAGGAACGAGCCTATGAGCACCCGCAGAGTCTGGACGGCAATCCTGTTCGACTTCAATATGAATTCTCCGAGCATGAGGGAAGCCAGTCCCGAAACGATGATTCCGGTTCCGCTTCCGATGTCGGCGAACCCCAAGTACATAGCGCACATCGCTCCGCTCAAAGCCGCGAGTCCGTCACCGAAGCAGACACCCACCCCGCGCACGAATTTCGGATCGACACCCTGGGAGACTATCATCTGCTCGTTCGAGCCGAGCGCGCCCATCGTCAAGCCAAAGTCGGTCGAGAAGAAGACGTTCAGCAGAACGACGAGTATTCCGACGAAAACGACGAGGAAAACGACTATTCCCCAATCGGAAGAGACCTGCGGAAAAGACGTCTCCATGAAAGTCCTGATGCCGGAGAACACGGTCGGAATCTTCCTCAAAGAGACGTTCGACTGGTTCTCCATTATCCTTATGTTCACGGAATAGAGCATCGTCATGGTGAGTATTCCGGCGAGCAAATCTGGAAGGCGGAGTTTCGTGTATATGAGAGTCGTAATAAAACCGGCGAGGCATCCGCCTATGAAAGCGAAGACAAGGGCGAGCTGCGGGCTGAGTCCGTGGACAAGGCATGTCGCAAGCACGCAAGCCCCCATGGGAAACGCTCCGTCCACCGTCATGTCGCAAAAGTTCAACACCCTGAACGTCATGAAAACGCCCAGGACCATGATTCCGTAAATCAGGCCTTCTATCAAACTGCCTGTTATCATAAACACTCCTCTGTTTGTTTTTCTGAATGGGTCTAATATTAACACAATTCGCAAAAAAAAATGCGGATTCCACAAACAATGAGGAATCCGCAGGAAACGGTCTGGAAACAGAACCGCAAAATCACAAGCCTACTCTTTCGATGTCAACTTTCCGTTCTCGAATATGAGGTTCGCCTTGCCGAGGATTTCCGCAGGAATCTCAATTCCGCAGTTCCTGGCGGCATCCAAATCAACGAGGAAGTCGGAATCTTTCGGGTCGGTCATGAACTTCACAGGAATCTCGCTTGGACTTTTCCCGTTTCTGAGAATGTCCACGATGATGTTTCCCGTAGCCCTGCCGGCCTTGTAGTAGTTGAAACCGAAAGCCAGCATGCATCCGCCCGACATCGCGCCCGTCACATCCGCAGAGAAAATCGGCTTCTTTGCGTCGCCGAAGACCTGCACGATGCTGGAGATTGCCGAGAAAATCGTGTTGTCGGTCGAGATGTACAAACCGTCAACCCTGTCGATAATCGCTTCAGCAGCCTGCTTGACCTCGTTCGTGGAAGAAATCGCCTGAGTGACAAGCCCAAGCCCCTCCTTCTCGCACGCTTCCTTCACAAGACGGAGGCTCGTCTGTGAATTCGACTCGTTGGAAGTGTAGATGTAGCCGAGCGTCTTGATTCCGGTGACGCTCTTGAACATCGCTATGTGCTCGCCGGTAGGGACGGCGTCGCTCATTCCGGTCACGTTGCCCTCGCCATGCTCAAGAGTCGAGACGAGTTCAGAGCCGACAGGATCGGTGATTGCAGCGAAAACGACAGGAACATCCTTAATCGAGTTCGCCAGAGCGACTGCAATCGGAGTTCCAATACCGACAGCGAGTTTCACCCCTTCGTCCCTGTACTTGAGAGCTATCTGGTTGGCGGTTCCGACATCGTTGTTGGCGTTCTGCCTGTCGAACTCCACATCGAAGCCCTCCTCTTTCAGAACGTCCATGATTCCGATTTCCGCGGCTTCCAATGCCGCATGAGGCTGAATCATGGCGATTCCGATTCTGTCTTTTCCCGACTTTTCCAAGCAGGAAAAAAGCAGAACGGAAGACACAATGGCGAAAACCGCCTTCAAAACTTTTTTCATATCAAATTCCCGTCTTTCCAAAAACTACGCATAAATCGGACGGACGTTGATTACGCCCTCGATTGCCTTCAAGGCCGCCAATGCATCGTCGTCCACCTTTCCGTCAACGTCTATCAAGGCGTAGGCGATTTCGTTCCTGTTCTGGTCAATCATTCCGCCGATGTTGAGCTTGGCGTTTCCGAGAACAGAAGTGAATCCCGCAATCATGTTCGGGATGTTCTTGTGGGCAATGCACAAGCGGGTTCCGCCTGCAGGAATCGCAGAGTCGATTGAAGCCTTCGGGAAGTTCACTGAATTGACGATGGCTCCGGTCTCAAGGAAGTCGCGGAGTTCTTTCACGGCCATGACGGCGCAGTTGTCCTCGGCCTCTGGAGTAGAAGCTCCCAAGTGCGGCAGACAGATTACTTTCGGGTTGTTCAAGAGAGCCTCGTCGGCGAAGTCTGTCACATGGGCGGCGACCTTGCCGGAATTGAGGGCCGCGAGCATGTCGGCGTTGTTCACGAGACCACCGCGAGCCAAGTTGATGATTCTCACTCCGTCCTTCATGACCTTGATTGACTGGGCGTTAATCATGCCCTTGGTCTCGTTCGTCTGAGGAACGTGGACAGTGATGTAGTCGGCCTTTGTGTAGATTCCGTCCAGAGTCTCGACAATTTTCACGTTGTGGTCGAGGGCAAGGGCGGCCTTCAAAGAAAGGAACGGGTCGTATCCGATGACGTTCATTCCGAGCGCGATTGCAGTGTTGGCGACCATGTTTCCAATAGCACCGAGACCGATGACGCCCAAAGTCTTTCCTTTAAGCTCCGGTCCAACGAACTTAGACTTTCCTTTTTCGGCGAGGGCCGCGATTTCGTCTCCTTTTCCAGCCAACTCGGACTCGACCCACTTGTTCGCCGCGATTGCAGGGCGGGAAGAGAGAAGAAGCGCGAGAATTACAAGCTCTTTGACGGCGTTCGCGTTCGCTCCGGGAGTGTTGAAAACGACGATTCCCTTTTCAGCGAGTTTGTCGCAAGGAATGTTGTTCGTTCCGGCACCGGCGCGGGCGACGGCCTTCACGTTCTCTGAAAGGGCCATCTCGTGCATATCCGCCGAGCGGACGAGGATTGCGTCAGGATTGTTGATTTCAGAAGCGACTTCGTAAGTGTCGCGTGGGAATTTGTCCAAACCGATTACGCTTATTTTATTCAATGTCTGAATCTTGAACATCTTTATTCTTCCTTATTTATTTTCCAATCGATGAACGAACCTGCCCGGAAAGCGATTTTTCCAAACAGGCTCCAACAAAAACTATTTGTTCTCTTCCGCGAATTTCTTCATGAATTCGACGAGCGCCTTCACTCCGTCGAGAGTCATGGCGTTGTAGATTGAAGCGCGCATTCCGCCGACCAAGCGGTGTCCCTTTAGGTTCACAAGACCGGCCTTCGTGGCTTCCTTCACGAACTTGTCGTTGATTTCCTTCTCTTTCGGGTCGTCGGCGACACCCTTGGAGTATTTCGTGAGGAACGGAACGTTCATCAAAGAGCGGCTGCCCTTCTCCGCAGTCGCGCGGTAGAAGTCGCTTGAGTCGAGATAGTTGTAGAGGTAGTCAGCCTTCTCCTTGTTGCGCTTGAGCATTCCCTCTGCTCCACCGTTCTTCTCAATCCAGTGCAAGACTTTTCCAAGGACGTAGATTGTGTAGCATGGAGGAGTGTTGTACATTGAGCCGTTGTCGGCGTGTGTCTTGTAGGCGAGCATTGTCGGTGTTCCAGGCAGGCAGTTCTCCGGCTCAGGAATCAAGTCCTCGCGGACGATTGCGAGAGTGACGCCGGCAGGAGCCAAGTTCTTCTGCGCGCCTGCGAAGAGGAGACCGAATTTTGAAACGTCGATTGGCTCTGAAAGTACGCATGAAGAGATGTCGGCCACGAGCGGGATGTTTCCTGTGTCAGGAAGGTACTCGTAGTGGGTTCCCATGATTGTGTTGTTCAAGCAGATGTAAACGTAGTCGTAGTCGCCTGTGACTTTCTCCACGCGCGGGATGTATGAATAGCCCTTGTCCTTCGAGGAGGCGATGACGTCTACGGCCACACCGAGCTTCTTGGCCTCTGCGGCTGCTTTCTTCGCCCAAACACCGGTCTCGATGTATGCGGCCTTCTTGTTCTTGATACCGAGGTTCTCGGCCACCATAGCGAACTGTGTAGAGCCGCCGCCCTGGATGAACATGACCTTGTAGTTCTCAGGAACGTTCATCAACTTGCGGACCATCGCCTCCGCGTCCTGGATGATAGGCTCGTATGCCTTCGAGCGGTGGCTCATCTCCATTACGGACTGGCCGGTTCCATTGTAATCGAGCATTTCGGCGGCGCATTCGTTCAAAACCTCTTCCGGCAAGCAAGAAGGACCAGCAGAGAAATTGTAGACTCTAGACATTTTCAATACCCCTTTGTATCAATTTATTTTCACTGTGAATTTTTTCACAAAATCATGCTTCAATTCTATGATTTTGAACCGATATGGTCAAGGATTATTGAGAATTTTGAAGAAAAATCTGTCATTTACTGTGATTTTTTTCACAATAAAACAACCAAAACGAGAGGAAGCGGGGTTCCGTCCATGAAAAAACGGTCATTTCGACTTCGCTCAATGACCGTTTTTTACTCTGTCAGCCTTTGGAATAGGCCTTTGAATAGCTTTCGTAGATTGGATTGTAGACGCACGCCTGAATCGTCTTGAGATATTCGGAAGGAGAGGTCGCAGGCTCTCCCGCTGACGAATCGATTGAATCGAACACGGAAGCCCACTTGTCGGCAAGACCGAAGACGGCCGCGTACGGAAGAATCCGCTTGAAATACCCGCTGTCGCCTTTCTGCATTTCCCGAAGCTCCTCGCTGTCAGCCGAAGCCGACGCTATGAATTTCTTCAAGCCCAAAAGACGGCCGGAGACCTCCAGATTGTACTTGGTCGGACGGCGCAGGCGCGAAACCACCAAGTCAAGTGCGGTGACCAAAGCGAACGGAACAATGACCAGGATTTTCGGAACAACAATGTCGGAAGAATGGGTGAAGCCCAGAGTCACCAAGGTCGAGACGGAAGCGACCAAAAGAGTGACGAGCCTCGTCATTATGAACGAATTTCCGCCGAAGATGAGCCGCTTTTTCCCGAACGAGACCAGAAGGCCGCAGACGAAGAGCAGAACCGCAGAAAATCCTCCGAAACCGCCGAAAAATTCGACTTTCGTGTTCAACTTCAAAAAGAGGAAGAGGAAGACGCACGAGACGAGGCAGACCCAGACCGAGCCTTTGTCGGTGAAAAGCTCCCGTTCGCCCTTGAACGCCTCCGACAGGCTGTTCCTTGAGGAGCGGACACCTTTCGCGACGCGCTCCGGCAGATTCGACAAATCCAAAGACACGGAAGAAGCGAAGAGAGAATCGAAAAATTTCCTTTCATATGTAGGCGCGTCGCCCGGCAAATCGGAAAGCCTCTTCAAAACGACCTTCTTCTTTCCGTCAAGCTCCGACTCTTCGATTCCGACAATGCCCTTGGAAGCCCAATACGGAACGAGTGAAACAACATCGTCGATGTCGGCCGACGAATCCACGATGAAGCCCACCTCCGCGCTTGAGACACCGGCTGGCGGCTCCTTCTCCATCTCCGCGTCGAACTTCTCGGACTTCTGGAAAAGCGAGAGCAGAAGCATGAGGGCCGCCACCGCGCAGGCCGACACGAACGAAACGACCGCGAGCAGAGAGAAAAGGAAAGTCCCCTTCCCGCCCACGAAATACCCCTCCGGAAGGCTCATGAAGACGGTGACGGCAGTGTTCTCGGGAACATCCTTCGCGCTCCCCGAAAAATGGCTCTTGTCGAAATCCACGTCCACGTTCAGCTTGTTCGACTTCTCCTTCCTGTTGCCGCTGACGACCGAGAATTCCGAGAGGTTCTCTATTTTCTTGTCGAACGCCACCTTGAACTTGAAGGACTTGACGGCCGCTCCGATTTCAGGCGAGAGGACAGAATAATAGAAGAAATCGTAATCCTTTATCCTGTCGTCGGGGAAAACGATGTCGTAGGAGATTTTGAACTTCCGCTTTCCGGAGAACTTCGCTTCCCCGCTTTTTGCAGTGGCGGTGAAGACAGACGAATCATCAATCTCCAGCCCCTCGTCAAAGCCGTCGACCTTGAAATCCCTCACTTCAAGGACATACTTCATATTCACCCCGTCCTTGCTCCTGTAGAAGATTTCCTTCGGGATTTTCCGAGAGAATTCGTCAGACGGCTCCTTGAAATCCACATCGAGCGTCTCGCTCACGGAAAGCACGTCGTTCTCGGCGAGTTTTCCGCTCAAATCGAACGAGGAAATCTCATACCCGGCATCCTTGGAGAACGCCCGGAAGGAAACAAGCGAAAGCACGAGAGCCATCGCCATGAAAAGTTTTGATTTTCCCATTTGCAACCTCACTTTTTTATATAGCAGGGCGAATGTCGAGTTTATGCATACCGTAGTTGCCGAAACGCGCTCCCAGCGGGAACCCATAGCCGAATGCGGCAGTACCGCTTCGCGGTGGCTGAGTGCATTCGGCTATGGAACCCCGCTTCCGCTCGTTTCGGCCATTCCACTGTAAAAACTCGACTTTTGACCTAGCATTAATTTATCGAAATAGAACAGTCTATTTTCTATTTTGCCTTCGATGCCAGATTCGACAGGGCGAACGCCATGGAGACATTCTCCACTTCAAGGCCGGCCGGCAGTTTCAGAATCGTGTTCGTGTAGTTGACGATGCCTTTTATCCCGGCTGCGGAGAGCCTCTCGGCGATTTTCTGGGCATCCCGGTCGGCGACGCAGAGAATGGCGTACTCGATTTTCATCTCCCCAATCTCGCCCTCCAAATCCGATGTCGAAAAGAGCGGAATCGTGGACTCCAGAAGCTCAATCCGGTTTGTGCTGGAGTCGAATCCGGCTGCAATCTTGAACGGAGAGCCTGAGAAATCTGCGTTCTCCAGAAGAGCCGCGCCGAGTTTGCCCAGGCCGACCACGCAGCATTTCCGAAGCTCTGGAGCCGAAAGGTTCAGCCTCTCGCGAATCGCCCTGCGCAGCTCCCCCGCCGGATATCCGTTCGACTTTCCCGAATGCAGCTTCAAAAGGGAGATGTCCCTGCGTATCGTCGCCTCGCTCCAGCCGGTGCGCGACGAAATCTCTACGGAAGTTATCTTTGAATTTTCCTCAAGCTGGGAAAGAATCTGCGAAAGGGTCACGAGCCGCTTTCTTGAAGGAGAAGGAATCTGGTTCATGCACAAAGATTATCATTTTTTTGCGTTCAAGCGAATCGGGGGAAGGAAGAATGAAGAGGAAGCAGGATTCATATTGTTTTTTCACGCTCATATTCATCTGCGATGTAATCAGGACCATTGCACCAAAAAGCGGTTCTCTCATCAAAAAGCATTTTTGCGGTCTGCGATTTTATAAAACTATCAAACGCAACTATAGGCGCGATTTTATGCCGCTCCGCAATCGTTTTGCAAGCCATTGCCGCAAGAAGCTCCATGCTGTATTCATATTTGCTCAACACCATGTCATCCCTCCAGTATTTCGATTTTACAATCCTTAAAAGTCAAATTTGCCAGAGCCTTTTCCGTCCTGAAACATATTTGGTCGGAAAGCTTGTTCGGCAACAAGAATTTGATGGCAGTTTCATCTGCCTCATACGAACCGACTTCACCATAAAATCCATTTATATAAGCCGTAAGAACCTGGTTTGTCGAATCATTTGCTATTTTCCCCGCGATGATATCGTAGTTTCTCCATCTCTCAAGCTCGCCATCTAATATACCGAATTTTCTATGAGCAACCACGCAGTGGATCCAATCCTCGTCTGCAGAACTGAATTCATAGTAATTGACCTCAGTGGACGAATTCTGTCCATACTCAAACACAGAAATATATCCGGTATCATTTTTCACATCTGCCACATGATTTTTCAACGCCTTTCCAATTGAAGTCCTTATGAAGCGACAAGCCTGTTTGTAGTCAGTTGTAACATAAAATCCTTTTCCAAAATCTTTTCCGGCAGCACAAAGCGACAAATCTATTTTTTCTACAGGTTTGTAGCTTGCATGGTACAGCGTTATTCCATTAGTCAAAATCATATTTCCGCTCCATTGTTCACTAGATAAGATTCGATGTCCAAAAGATTTGCATCATCACCTTGAATGTGAAAAAAATCATAGCAAGTCCCAATATAATCATAGACCTTGTACTTGTTGAAAATGCTGCTGCATTTTTCCTCATCGACCTTCCATTTTGCCTGAGCAAGACGAAACAAGCGGATTTGAATCAAAAACAAGTCATCCGCCCTATTCTTTCCGAAAAATTCATTCATAACAGTGTTCCTAATTATATGACTATCTAAAAAATTCAGTTATTTCGAATTTCACCATAGTATAGCAGTTCAAACGGCACTTGACAGTTTTTCCTTGTCGGTACGAATACACAATGTACATACAAAAATCAGGAGGCGCATAATGCAGGCGGTAGATCAGAAATGGGGCACCAGCCTCGGTTTTAGGATTTCTTCTCTTTGGGCAAAGGACAACAATGTAAAGAACGACAGCAAAATCGAACTCATCGTAGAAAGTAGGCATAGGAAAGGCAGCAGATGAGGAAATCAATTCTGTCGTGGACAACATGAAATTGATGATTGAATAGAGAAGCTGCCGCCCACTGAATAGACTGCCTGCCGTCAACCACTTGCTTCATAACTTCAAGTCTTTGTCTGTCCATATAATTCATAGCTCCTATATTATACCAAAGATGTCAAAATCGCTTTTGAATTATTCAAGGCTTTTAGCATAAAACAAAATGCTTGCAAAAGGGGGCGGGGGGGGTATACTTGTGTACGGAAGTTTGCTTTGAGATTGAGATTTCCGAGCGACTCTATCGAATACTGGTGCTCTGGCACCTAAGGAGGATTTGTTATGAAAAAATTGCTGTGCTTGGCTGTTGTTGCCCTTGTTTCCCTTGCAACTCTGTGCGCTGTGGAGCCCGAAAAGCTTAAGATGATGGAGGACTTCATCGACCACGGTAGCTACGTAAAGAAAATCTACCAGGATGGGCAGGTTGAATACCGCTGCGGAAACCCCAAGGACACCGGCGTGTGGGTTACGATTTCCGACAAGAAATTTGAGTACAACTATGTAACCGGTGTGGATCTGACGTGGGACCGCTGGGAAATGTCCGCGGATGAGCATGGAAACCTTATTTTTACCGAAATAGAGGACTGGAGGTCAAAGAAGGCTGCAAAAGGCAAGAAATAGCCACTTGCCCATTGGGGCTTACTTGCTATCCAAGCCTAGCCCCCGATTGTAGTGGTGCATAATCCCGCAGAGGGGGCGGGCGTGTCTTTTGCAGGGCAGGGCAAACGCATTTTAAAGACGTTAAAAACGTATACTATTTAAAGAATTCAAATAACATTATAATTCTTTCTGGTGGTAGAAAATGACACTGAAAGAAACGCTAATGACAATCAAAGATTTCAGAATTGACAGATGCAAGATGCATAACCTCTGTGATATTTTGATGATTGTGCTGATAGGCTATCTCACAGGCTGCAAGGACATCGAAGAAATCCACTTCAGTGCGGAAATCTGGGAAGAGAGGTTGAAAAAGTATCTTGAACTTCCGAATGGGATTCCAAGCGCAGACACGATTCTCAGGGTGATTGCCGGCATAGACGGAAAAGAGCTTGAAAGGGCGCGACGCTCAGAATATTCTTTGCCAACGTTTCAACACAGTTGCTATACCACTTCATCGCTACATTTTTATTACTTGCTTTTTGATTGATTTTTGCAAGGGGAATTTCTATTTCAAAACCGTTTTTAACTCTGTATTTCTGTATAACTTTTTGAATATCTGCCCGTTCTTTTCCAAAACTTCGGATTGCGGTGATAATAATGTCACAAGGAACTTGCTTCAGAAAAGAATCAAAATTATTTATCGTTGGGATATTATCTGCGGCAGTGTTTATAACTATATCTACTTGCCTTCCTGAATTATCGTTTCCCCGAAGTTGATAAAGCTTGTCAACAGATATATTCCCTGTAGACTGCGATTTTATTGTGTTGTATCCGTTCTTAATCAACTCTTGCGCTATATATTCTACTGTCGTTGATTTTCCCGTATTTGACGAGCCTCCTATTAGCAATATAGATATTGCCATTTTTCCTCCAACAATTAACTTTCATCAGGAACTGGAGGAACTGTATTTCCCCGCAGTTCCCGATTTTGCAAGTATCAAAATCACCTCCTGACGATTACTTCAGGTTCGTGATTACCCACTCTACACCCACCAGTATTATTTTGTAGGTTCTGTATAACATGTTGGCGTGTGTCCAACATATAGTGACTCGGCCACTGTTCACCGCATCTTTTGCAAATTGCGTAGCAATACTCTTTATCTGGCATACCGGACTTTGCAATGTCGAAAAGAGCTCCAAATAATCCCATAGTGTCCTCCTTTCCAATTCAAATTTTTTCAACAGTCAACGACCGCTGATTGACATTTTTGGTTAGCCGATTTTCAGCGAATGCGAGAAAATCGGCTAACAGCCATTCCGTCAATGGCTGTTAGTGTATACACTAACAGCTCGCTCCGCGAAAAATTTTCGCACAGACTGTGCGCATTTCCGAACTTCATCATTTTTTCATCAACAAAGCTAAATCTTGACCACTCCCCCATTCGCAAACTTCTGTTTTTGTATACAAATTCCCCCATATCCCCTATCATGCAATCATGGGTGTGAAAGACATTGCGGAAAAGAACCTGGAAGCATGGAACGATGTCTTTGCGGACATTGTGAACGTTCTGCTTTTCAAAGGAAAGAGAATCGTGCATGAAAACGAGCTTGAAAACGACACGAAAGACAGCATGCTGAAAGCTGATGGCGGAGTTCATGAACAGGAAAGGGATGTATCGAAATTTTGGAAGAATGGGGAAATCCGAATATCGATTCTGGGATTTGAAAACCAGACAGTCCAAGACTACAAAATGCCTCTCCGGGTCATAAGCTACGACGGAGCTTCATACAAGCAGCAACTTTTGGACAAGAAGAGCAGGAAGAACTACCCAGTCGCGACATTGGTGCTATATTTCGGGACAGACTCGAAATGGTCGGCACCGAAGAACCTGCTAGAATGCTTCGATGTTCCAGAAACGCTAAAGCCGTTTGTGAGCGATTACAAGATAAATGTTTTCAACATAGCGTGGCTCAGCGACAAAACCACAGAAATGTTCCAAAGCGATTTCAAATTCATAGCGAAGTATTTCCAGACAAAACGGAAAAACAAAAAATACGTTCCGACAAATGAGGAAATCAAGCACGTCGATTCTCTGCTCAAAATGTTCTCGACACTAACCGGTGACAATCATTTTGAAGCGATTTACAATAACAGTATCTTAAGCAAAAAAGGAGGCGTTACCATGTGCGACATTGTTCAAAGTTTTGTAAACGAAGGAATCGAACGAGGCATTGAAGAAGGAATCGAGCGAGGCATTGAAGAAGGAATCGAACGAGGAATCGAAAAAGGCAAGGCTGAGTTGATAGCGAATCTCATTGAATCCGACGCTGGCAGCATAGAGCAGATTGCGGCTTGGGTAAAGCTTCCCGTGAGCGAAGTCAAGAAACTGGCGGAGAAGGTTCAAACAAAAGCGTAGAAGGGAAAGAAGCGGAAAAAAACTTGTATCTGCGAAAGTGCGCATTTCCGAACTTCACCGCACTTGCAGACAGAGCTGATAAATAACTTTTTGTTGCAAACGCTGACATTTTTTGTCGTTCATTGACATTTTTCCCCAATTCAATAGAATTTTTGCATGATTAAGAACATCGATATTTTTGAAAAGGAACCGATTCCAAAAGCGGTCATGAAGCTTGCGGTTCCTACGGTCTTGAGCATGATTGTCGCAGTCCTCTACAACATGGTGGACGCGTTCTTCGTCGGAAAAACGAACGACCCAAGCATGTTCGCGGCGGTGAATGTCGCGACCCCTGTTTTCATGTTTTTGATGGCGGCGGGAAACATCTTCGGAATGGGCGGAAGCTCGTTCTTGAGCCGCGCGCTGGGACAAAAGAACTTCGAAAAAGTCAGCAACATTTCCTCGTTCTGCTTCTACGGCTCGCTCGTGGTGGGCGTCGTCGGAGGAGCCGCGATACTCGCGTTCATGGAGCCGATTCTGGGCGCGATTGGAACGACAGTGGGAACGGCAGGTTTCGCGCGAGAATACCTTTCGATTATCGCGCTCGGAGGCCCGCTCATCGTCGTCTCCACAGCGTTCACGAACATAATCAGGGGCGAGGGTGCGTCCAAGAATTCCATGATTGGAATGATGGTCGGAACTGTCGTGAACATAATCCTCGACCCGATTTTCATCCTGGACGAGATTTTCGGAATCAAGCTCCTGGGAATGGGAGTGAAGGGAGCGGCGATTGCGACTCTCATAGGGAACGCGGTCTCGCTCGCCATGTTCATAGGCCACATACTCTCGAAAAATTCCGTCCTCACGTTGAACATCAAAAAATTCAAGATTGGAGGCGGCATTCTTTCAGGCGTGCTCGTCATAGGACTTCCGGCGTCGCTCACGAACATCCTCATGTCTGTGAGTTCGATTGCCACGAACAAGCTCCTCGCAAGCTACTACGGCGTGGAAGTCGTGTCCGAGAGCCTGATTCCGCTCGTCACCACGTTCATAGAAGGAAAGCCCGTTTACGGAGACATTCCGGTTTCAGCGATGGGCGCGGCGTTGAAGGCGAACATGCTCGCGATTTTCGTGCAGCTCGGCCTCGGAATGGGAATCGCGCCGCTCATCGGCTACAACTACGGAGCGAGGAACTTCAAGCGCATGAAGGGCGTGATGAAATTCTCCATCGCCGCGAACGTAGTGGCGGGAGTCGTGCTGACCGCGCTCTACTGCATCTTCGCGAAGCAGATAATCCAGATATTCTCGAACGTGGACATCGTTCTCCACATCGGCCGCAACATGATTTTCGGATTGATGACTTCCGTCCCGTTCATCGGAATAATGTTCTGCCTGAACTTCACGTTCCAGGCGATTGGAAAGGGAGTGCAGTCGCTCGTCCTCGCCGTGAGCCGACAGGGCTTCGTCTTCTTTCCAATGCTCTTGATAATGAACCATTTCTTCGGAATCTACGGAATCGTCTACGCGCAGCCCATAGCCGACATAATCTCCGTCTTCATCGCGCTCTTCATGTTCCTCAAGCTCAACAGGGACTTCAAGGAAATAGAGGCGGAGATGGAGGCGCTGCAGCTCGTCTGACGAAAAACGGTGGCGGCCTAAATTTCCTCAAGGATTCTCAGGCTGTCGTCGTCCATCGAATCCTCGAAGCCGACCTGGCTCTTCTTGTCGAATTTTTTCTTGAGGTACGCCTTCACGTCGTCCTTCAATGCGATGAAAATCTCGGCGAGTTCCGGGTCGAAATGGCTTCCGGCATCCTTCCTGATTATCTCGAAAACATCGTCCACATCGAACGCTTCCTTGTACACGCGCCTTGACGCGCACGCGTCGAACACGTCCGCTATCGCCATGATTCTCGCGCAAAGCGGGATGTCCGCGCCCTCAAGCCCGACCGGGTAGCCCTTGCCGTTCCATTTTTCGTGGTGGTACATGACGACCTGAACGCACATCTCAAGCATCCTCTTGTCTATGCTCTCTCCGAAGACGGCGCGGACGATTCCGGCCCCCATTACTGTGTGCTGCTGCATGGCGGCGAACTCGTCCTCCGTGAGTTTTGCGGGCTTGTTCAATATTTGGTCGGGGATTGCGATTTTTCCGATGTCGTGCATGGCGGCCGCGTTTCCGACCATCGACAAAAATTCCTCGTCCACCTCCTCCTTGTGGAGGCCGTGCTCGTAGAGGTTGTTCGCGAGCATGAGGACGTAGTGCTTCGTGTTCTGGACGTGGTGTCCGGTGTTCATGTCGCGGTACTCGATTATCGTCGCCATTCCTTCGATGACGCACTCCTGCATCTCCGAAAGCTTCTTCAAGTTCCTCGCGTTCTCCGCCTCCGCGCGCACCCGCATGTTCCTCTGGTCGACGTACTGCTTTTCGAGCTTCGTCTTGTAGACTTCAAGCTTGTGGGCGTAGCGCGCGACCTTGTTCCTCTGCTTGAAATTCGAATAGAACTGGTAGAGTATGAAGCAGACAACGACGAGGAACCCCACCAGAGTGAGCTGCAAATCCCGCTGTATGTCTATCATCAAGGATTTTGTGGGAATGACCATGGCGAAGTACCAGTCGCCGAAAATCCGCTTGGCGAAGGCGTTGCTGGGGACTCCCTCGTAGTCAAGCTCGAAGTCGCACTCCTCGTTTCCGATTATCTTTCTCGCCATCACGTTGTTCTCAGGGCGCATCACGTTGTCGAAGTAGTAGTTCCCGATTTGGCTCATGTCCGTGTGCGAGGCTACGAATGAGCTGGAGTCGATTATGAAGCTGGTGCTACCCTCCCCCACCTTGGAGTCCTTTATCAGGTGCTGAATCTCAAGCATCGGAATGTCTATCGAAACTACGCTTTTCTTGTCCACGAGAAGCTCCGCCACGGAGAAGATGACAGTTGAAGTCTTCACGTCCACATACGGGCGCACGAAAGTCAGCTTGCCCCCGTTTTTCTGCGCGTCCACATACCAGTCCCTCATCGTGGGGATGAAATCCTCGTTCGGTTTCCAGTCCGAGCCGTCCACGAATTCGCCGTTTATGTAGCCGTAGACGCCCTCGAACTCTTTTGAGAATTTTTCTTTGTTCGCAATAGTGATTTCCCTCAGATAATCCTTGATTTTCCACTGCGGCTCGCCATTCCTGAGCATGAAGTTGAGGGAATCCGCCGCGGAGTCCAAAATTTCCCCGCTCTGCACGAAATACGCAACGAGTTTGCCGGAAACATCGTCGAGGACGATTTTTCCATGCTTGGAGACGTTCGACTTCGATGCCTTGTAAAACGAAAAATAAGCGAACGAAATAATCAAAAACAATGCGAGGGCCATGCAAATCTGCATAAAAACCAGAAAACCCATATTCTGCGAAAACGAAATTTTTTTGAGTAACTTTCTCATTCTTCTATTATCGAACGAAAAAACACCAGCCGCAAATGTAATCTTTCTCTGTCTTTAAGTACCTCGCCATTTTTGATATATTTTGAGTCAACAAATCCTTCTTCGGAAGAAAATTTCAAAACGTGAGAATTTCAAGAAACTAAAGTTTTTCGAAGTTCCTCTAAAGGAGTTCCCAAAATGGGTGAAAATTATTTCAATTCAATTCCTTGGCGCGAGGCTCGCCTCCAGCTCGGACACTGCCGCTCAATGGCAAAGGAAGAATTCGCTGACGGAGTGAACGCTCTCAAAGGAAAGAAAATCGTTATCGTCGGATGCGGCGCTCAGGGTTTGAACCAGGGTATGTGTCTCCGCGATTCAGGACTCGACGTGTCCTACGCTCTCCGCGAAAGCGCAATCGCAGAGAAGAGACAGTCTTGGAAGAACGCGACGGAGAACGGCTTCAAAGTCGGAACGTACGACGAAATGATTCCAACCGCTGACCTTGTAGGAAACTTGACTCCAGACAAGCAGCACACTCCTGTAATCACGGAAGTCCAGAAGAGAATGAAGCAGGGAGCTGCTTTGTGGTACTCTCACGGCTTCAACATGATTGAAGAAGGAATGCAGATAAGGAAGGACATCACGGTCGTCATGTGCGCCCCAAAAGGACCAGGCACGGAAGTCTACAACGAATTCCACAGAGGATTCGGCGTTCCTGACCTCATCGCCGTCCACCCTGAGAACGACCCTGAAGGAAAGGGCTGGGCAATCGCGAAGGCTTTGGCTGTCGGAATGGGCGGAAGCAAGGCCGGTGTCCTCGAGTCTTCTTTCGTCGCCGAGGTGAAATCGGACTTGATGGGCGAGCAGACAATCCTCTGCGGTATGCTCCAGGCCGGAACAATCGTCTGCTACGACAAGATGGTCGCCGACGGAATGGATCCGAAATGGGTCACAAAGTTCCTCATGCACGGCTGGAACGTCGTTTCCGAGGCTTTGAAATGGGGCGGAATCACAGGAATGATGGACCGCCTCTCAAATCCTGCGAAAATCAAGGCGAACGCGATTTCAAAGGACATAAAGAAGCTCCTCGCTCCTCTCTACCAGAAGCACATGGACGACATCATCTCCGGAAAGTTCTCTTCAACGATGATGGAGGACTGGAAGAACAAGGACCACGACCTCCTCACTTGGAGAGAGGCTACAGGAAAGCTTCCGTTCGAGTCACAGGAAGAGTCTTCTGAGGAAATCGCCGAGCAGGAATATTTCGACAAGGGAATCTTGCTCGTCGCGATGGTCAAGGCAGGCTGCGAACTCGCTTTCGAGACGATGGTCGACGCCGGAATCAAGGAAGAGAGCGCATACTACGAGTCTCTCCACGAAGTTCCGCTCATCGCGAACCTCATCGACAGAAAGCGCCTCTATGAGATGAACCGCGTCATCTCCGACACCGCCGAGTACGGCTGCTACCTCTTCGCGAACGTGGCCGCCCCTCAGATGGCGAAGGACCTCATGCCGAAGCTCACCACAGAGGTCATCGGAAAGGGCTTGAACGTGAAGGACAACGGCGTGAACAACGCCGAGCTCGTCGCCGTGAACGCCGAAATCCGCAACCACCCAATCGAGGTTGTTGGAAGAAAGCTTAGGGCTTACATGACGGCTATGAAACCGCTGGTAAAATAAGATTTTTGCGAGTTTTCGCGAAAGCGGAAACTCGGTACTTTGCGCAAGCAAAGTACCATGACTGCAATGAAGCCGTTGGTAAAATAAGTGCGCGCAGGACGCGCGCAAAAGCCTAGCGAGAACTTGGCGCGAAGCGGCGAGTTCTCGGCACTTTGTGAGCCGACAGGAAGTCGGCGAATCAAAGTGCCATGACCGCAATGAAACCGCTGGTAAAATAAAACATCCTGTTTTATTTTACCAGGCACACAACGCTAACGCGTTGTGTCAAAGTTGTGTGCGCACGGCTTGTGTAAAAAAAAGCAAGTTGTCGCAGTTGTGCCGAACATCCATGTTCGGCTGGCTGGTTGTGACAATAAGATAACGAAAAAGCACGGTGGCTGAGCGAAGTCGAAGCCAGCGTGCTTTTTTATGGATTGGTGTCAATCGGCGAGGACGGTTGCTTGTTTTGCAAATGAGCGGCGCTGTCCTGCGCTGAGGCAGGGATTGTCTGGGCTTCCATGAATTTCGGAATGATAAATACTGATTATTGATGGTTTGTAAAGGACAATCGCAGAAGCTGAACGGCAATCACCGACCGATACGAACACTATTCTTCCTGTGAATCGCTTTTTCATTGATTCTGCAACCTCACAATCTGGACGACCATCTCCTCGTTCTACTGAAAGCCCTTTTTTGTCAAGAAACGCTGCAGATGAGAGTGTTCCGTCTTCTTTCCAAAACAACTCTCGGAGATTCGGCGGATATACGGCTCGATACAGTTTTTCATCATCAGGAAAATTTTCATCCATGAAAAAACCTCCTGACAGTCTGGCTTACGGTCTGTTCGGAAGCTACAATTTCATAAGAATACTCTTCGCCATTCCTGCTGACTTCGTAAACTTCTGCTGTGTCTGAATCACGAATTTGAATCTCAAGGTATGAATTCTTTTTTCCGTCGAATTCCATCTGAATGGAATCCGCGGCAGTTGGAAAAATCTCCGGCTGATTCTCAATCGATAGCAAAATCGCGCGAACTCGGTTCAAAAACGAATCGCTGAACGAATTTGCATCATCTCCATTCCAGCCTGTCTCCAACGAAGCGATTTTGTTCAGCTTTTTTATATTTCTGACAAGCCGACCGTCAGGTTTTGATTTGAGATACTTCGGAAAAACATTTTTTGCCTCAGTTGTTGACGCAGAAAAACCGTCGGAATAGGACATTTTGTGCGGATATGGTCTGTCGTATGCAATTTTCCATGCAGGAATTTCTTTGTGCGAAATCTCACTTGCTGTAACCGCATCCCATTTTTCTGAAACAGCGCGCTGAATTGTCTCATCAATCAGTTTTTTATCATGTTGACTAAAATAAGCCATATCTATGCCTGAACGATTTTTGCAGGAAAAAACCTGTGCGTCGTGACCATTAATACTAACAGGTCGCTTTTCCAAAAGAGCGGAATCATCACATCTTTTCAAGGCATGAGGTACAGGACCTCTTTTGTCAGCCCAATATTCAAGCGACGTGCACGGAACTCCGATTTCAGATACCGAGCGAAAATCAACAAGTGCGAGTATTTTATACATGAGAATTTGCGCGATGAATTTATTCGTCAAAGAAAAATATCTATCAGCAATATATGCCACAACGTTTTCGGTCAAAGTGTCCATCTTTAATTCCATATAGTTAGCATAGCATAAATTTGCCCCTTCGCCATGTGAAAAAAACAAGCAGCTCCCCTTCGGAAAGCTGCCTACAAAAAATGCTTAGAACGTCATGCACATCCAGCAAGCGAATCCTTAAACATCAACTAAAAACATTCCGAAAATATAAATTGGCACAGTCATAGGAGAAATCCGAAAGAGCTGGCGGTTGCTCTTCAAAGCTCAACCGATGTCGAAAGATGTCGGAATTTACTTCTGGAGGGCGTGCAATGACAGCAAGAATCATTATGATTTTGGCTATCGTCTGCTTTTTTTTGGCAGGCTATATAGCATGGTAAATTGCACCTCTCTTGCTTTTATGTAAGAGATTTAAAGAGAAAAGCCGCCGAAGTCTTACAAAAACTTGGCGGCTTTTTCGTTCACAAAACGAAGACCAGCCGCAGTTCTAGGAAATGTTAGCGCATTTCCGTGGCTGTGCTTCTCTTTTAATATATCGGATATCGCTTAATAAATCCACAGGGCATTTAAGATATCGGGCAAAACAAGCCGCTGGATTGATGTGGTACTAACCTCGGTTATCAAATAACTGTTTTATGATATAACTAGAGGTGCATTTATCCATCGTGCCGTGGGAGTAAAGTATGGCTTTAACATTTGACCAGATTATTGAGAACTACCGTGAGAACTCGACTTCAGAACGAGACAAGGGAGACAAGTTTGAACGGCTCATGCAAGCCTACCTTTTGACCAAACCTACCTACAAGAGCCTTTTGACCGACGTTTGGCTCTGGTCGGACTTTCCTTATAAAGACCAGTTCGGAACTGGCGGTAAGGACACTGGTATTGACCTCGTTTGCCGTACCCATGATGGAGAGTACTGGGCAGTTCAATGTAAGTTCTACCGTCCAGAAGCAAAGATAGACCTACACATTGTCAGTACTTTCCTGCTGACTGCAAGTTATCCTTTTACTACAAAAGACGGAAAGAAGAACTTCTCTCACCGTATCTGGATTGATACAACCTACGACGGTTTCAATGCAGAAGCTCTCAATGCAATCAACAAAGTAGGTTGTACTCGTCTCGGTTTAATCGACCTGAAAAATGACGACGTAGACTGGGAAGCTCTGGATTCTGGAAAAAAAGGAACTGAAGCGACTTCTAAAAAATACGACCTCCGTCCGCACCAGAAAGAAGCATTCGACGCTACAACAAAGTATTTTGTAGACCATGAAAGAGGAAAGCTCATCATGGCTTGTGGAACTGGTAAGACTTTCACTTCTTTGAGGATTGCGGAGGCTTTGGCAACCGACAGTCATTTGGTACTGTTCCTTGTTCCATCAATCGCACTCTTGAGCCAGACCTTAAAAGAGTGGTCGGCTCAGTGCAAGGACAACATTTATCCTATTTGTATTTGTTCCGATAGCCATGCAACCGATAAAGCAGAGGACTCAATTTCAGACCTTGTGCTTCCTGCAACAACCGACGCAAATAAAGTTTATAACCAGTTCGTTGATTTCAGAGCAAGACAAGCATCCGAAGGTGGTATGATTGTTGTCTTCTCAACATACCAGTCAATCGACGTAATCAGCGACGTTCAGAAACAAATAAACAGTCTGGATAAAGACTCGTTCATTTTTGATTTGATTGTCTGCGACGAAGCTCACCGTACAACTGGTGTAAAGCAGAAGGATAAGCTCCAGTCTGCATTCACAAAGGTTCATTCAAACGACAACGTAAAAGCAAAGAAGCGTCTTTACATGACCGCAACTCCAAGGCTCTACTCTTCTGAAGCACAATCAAAAGCAAAGGAAAAGGAAGTAGAAGTCTGGTCTATGGACGACCCTGAAATGTTCGGTGAAGAAATCTACCGTATCGGTTTCGGTGCTGCAGTTGAAAAACAACTGCTTTCTGATTACAAGGTAATCGTTCTTACGCTCGACGAAAACTCGGTAGAGCCTCAGCTTCTGAACGAGCTTCTTGAAGGAAACGCTGACTTGAAGGAAAGCGACGCTATAAAGCTCATCGGTTGTATCAATGTCCTTTCAAAGCGAACGAACTACCTCACAGATAAGGAACTGTTCAGTGATGTAGACCCTGAACCAATGAAGAGTGCCGTAGCATTCTGCTCTAACATAAAAAACTCTCTGTACCTGAAAGACTCATTCAATGTGTGTCAGCAAGCATACTACGAGAAAATGTCTGAAGAAGAACGAGACCAGCTCGTTGTAGTTCAGGCAGACCACGTTGACGGTGGTATGGGAAGTACAGTCCGTGAAGAGAAACTTGAGTGGCTTAAGAAAGCCGACTCAAATAAAAAAGAATGTCGTGTTCTGAATAACGTTCGTTGTCTTTCAGAAGGTGTAGATGTTCCGAGCCTTGATGCAATCATGTTCTTGTCTTCCAGAAACAGTCAGGTAGACGTGGTTCAGTCTGTAGGTCGTGTAATGCGAAGAGCCGAAGGTAAAAAGTTCGGTTACATCATCATTCCGGTTTTAGTTCCTGCGGATAAAAACGCTGATGAAGTTCTGGACGACTCGGACGACTTCAAAATTGTATGGAGCGTATTGAATGCTCTCCGTGCACATGACGACCGCTTCAATGCGACAATCAATAAAATAGAACTCAATAAAAAGAAGCCAAAAGTCATAAACGTAACTGGTGGCGGCAACTTCGGCGGCAAGAGCGCAGTCGGTGGTGGTGGTGACACTGAAGCTGAAGAAACTGAACAATTCCTGTTTGATTTCGACGAACTACAGAAAGAATTGTACGACAAATTCCAGAAACTCACTGGTCAGGTTTTCGCAAAAATGGTAAATAAGTGCGGAAGCCGACGCTACTGGGCAGACTGGGGAAAAGACGTAGGCGAAATCGCAAAGCGAAACATTGACCGTATCAATAAACTGATTGCAGTTGATGGTGACCACAAAGACAAGTTTAATGCTTACTGGGAAGGTCTAAAAAACAACTTGAACCCTAGCGTAAGCCAAGATGAAGCCGTAGAAATGCTGGCTCAGCACATGATTACAAAGCCTGTCTTTGAGGCACTGTTCGGAAACGACCACTTCACAAAAGAGAACCCAGTTTCAAAATCACTGGAAGCCATTGTTGCTCTGCTCGACGAAAAGAGCGACCCTGAAGACTTGGAAAAACTGGAAAGGTTCTACAACTCGGTAAAGCAGAGAGCAGAAGGCATCGACAATGCAGAAGGAAAGCAGAAAGTCGTTGTTGAACTTTACGATTCGTTTTTCAAGAACGCTTTCCCAATGACAGTTGAGAAGTTGGGTATCGTTTATACTCCAGTTCCAGTCGTAGACTTCATTATCCATAGTGTTGAGTGGGTTTTGAACAAAGAGTTTGGTCGTTCAATAAGCGATGAGAAAGTTAACGTAATCGACCCATTCACTGGAACTGGTACATTCATAACACGACTCCTGCAATCTGGAATTATCAAACCAGAGGATTTGGAGCGAAAATACAAACACGAGATTTTTGCTAACGAAATCGTACTTCTGGCTTACTACATTGCCAGCGTAAACATTGAAAACGCCTACCACGACCTGAGCGGTAAAGAATCTTACGAGCCGTTCGGTGGTATTTGTTTGACTGATACATTCCAGTTGTACGAGAATGGCGAGCCGACATTGGACGACGAAATTTTCAGCGAGAACAGTGACCGTGTAAACGAGCAGAAGAAACAGCCTATTACCGTCGTTATGGGAAACCCTCCGTATTCGGTAGGACAGAAGTCTGCTAACGATAATGCACAGAACCAGTCGTATGAAAAACTGGAACAGAAGATTGCTGATACTTATGCAAAGGAATCTGAGGCAACGAATAAAAACTCTGTTTACGACTCATACATAAAAGCCTTCCGTTGGGCAAGCGATAGAATTACTATACAGAAGAACGGGGGGTATAGTAGCGTTCGTCTCGAACGGGAGCTGGCTGGACGGCAATGCTCAGGACGGATTCAGAAAGACTCTGGAGAAGGAATTCGACAAGATTTATGTGTTCAATCTGAGGGGAAATCAGAGAACGAGCGGAGAACTTTCCCGACGGGAGGGAGGGAAGATTTTCGGGAGCGGAAGTCGGACTCCTATAGCAATTACAGTCTTAGTCAAAAAGGAGACGGCATAGTGGCTTTTGTTTCAAACGGCAGTTGGCTGGACGGTAATGCACAAGACGGATTTAGAAAAACTCTTGAAAAAGAATTCAGCAAAATTTATGTGTTCAATCTGCGAGGCAACTGTAGGACAAGCGGAGAACTCCGCAAAAAAGAAGCAGGAAATGTGTTCGGACTTGGTAGCCGTACACCGATTGCAGTAACCGTACTCGTTAAGAAAAGTGGAGAATAAGATGAGCGACCATAAAGCAGAGATTTATTACTACGACATAGGCGACTATCTGAGCCGTGAACAGAAATTAGACATAATCACCAACTTCAAGAGTATGGAGAATCTGCCGTTTACCAGACTTACACCTAATACACATGGTGATTGGCTTAGCCAAAGAAACGACAAATTCGATACATGGATTCCTGTAGAGCCTGACGAAAAATTTAATAATAAATCGCACAGTTTTTTTACTGTTAATTCCAGAGGCTATGAAACAGCTCGTGATTTTTGGGTATACGCTTCGGATGAGAAGTCATTAAGAGAAAATGTAAATAGCTTTATTGAAGAGTACTATCTAAATTTAGGGAAGAAAGATAAATCTGAATTAAATTATGATACAAAAAAAATTAGTTGGTCGAGTAATTTGATTGCAAAGGTTTTAAAAGGAGAGAAAATTTCAAAAGAAATAAATGTATCGACTGCGGTTTATAGACCTTTCTTCAAACAGTACACAATTACTAAAAGTGAATTGATAAACCGTCGTGGTCAGTTTGACAGTTTCTTTCCCACTCTAACTAGTAAGAATTTGATTATTTGCGTTAGTGGCATAGGGGTAACAAAAGAATCGTCTTGTATAGTTACAGATGTGATTCCAGACCTTGAACTTATCGGAAAATCTCAATGCTTCCCACTCTACTGGTACGAGACAATCGAACTAGACCAATACTCACTCTTCGATGAAGACGATGCGCAAATCGTAAGACACGAAGCAATCTCAGACTTCATTCTGGAGCGCGCACAGACCAAGTACGGGAACAAAGTTCAAAAAGAGGACATATTCTATTATGTTTACGGTATCCTGCATTCTAAGAGCTACCGAGAAACATTCTCTGCCGACTTAAAGAAAATGCTGCCTCGCATTCCGCTCGTGTCCGACTACGAGAAATTCTGGGCTTTCAGTAAGGCAGGACGAGAACTGGCAAACCTTCACTTAAATTATGAGAAGGTTGCACCGTGTCCCGATGTTGTAGTGGAAAGTTTGGAGAACGTGCAGTACAAAATAGATTCTTCGATGCAATCAACTCATAATGACAGCGATGCTTTAATGGTGGCAGACAGTATTTCTGATTTTGCGTCAGCAAAATCGAATCCGTGTGGCAATTCTTCTGATTACGCCTACTATGCCGTGGAGCAGATGAAGTTTCCGAAAAAAGGACAGAAAGACACAATCATCTACAACCACTATCTCACGATAAAGAATATTCCGGAAAAAGCCTACGAGTATGTTGTGAACGGAAAGGCCGCAATCGAGTGGATTATGGAGCGTTATGCCGTCACCACCGACAAGAAGAGCGGTATCACCAACAACCCGAACGACTGGTCTCGTGAGCATGAAAAGCCTCGCTACATTCTGGATTTGCTTTTGAGCGTTATCAATGTGAGCGTGCAGACGGTGGACATCGTGAACGGACTTCCAGAAGTTGACTGGAATAAGGAATAAGCAAATTTTTGCCATGCTGCCCGTATGGAAGAGCGATTTTCGCAATCCACTGCAAGTTGCAGTTTTTTGCGGATAGGAAAGACAAATGGCTGAAACTTTAAATCGAGAAATCTATCTCAAAAAATTAATCGACATAATGCAAAAAAAGCCGCCCGAACAAAAACTCGGGCGGCTTCCGCTTTCAATGTGGCAATTCAGCTTCCTAGAAATCGACTTCGGTGTCGTAGTAGCAGCACTTCAAGAGTTTTTCCATCTCTTCCTGGGTCGGCTGCCTCGGGTTGCTTCCAGTGCAGGCGTCGGCAATTGCATTCTTGGCGATTTCAGGCAGGCGCTCAAGGAAGACGTCCTCGGGGACGAAGCCCTTCTCGCACGGATAGCTGTCGGCGCCGTATGTTCCGATTGAGTGCGGAATCTTGAGGTCGTCGTTCATGCCGCGGAGATATTTGATGAGAGCAGCGATTTTTTCTTTTTCTGTTGAACCGCCCAATCCCATGAAGTCAGCGATGACGGCATAGCGTTTTGCGGCTGTCGGGTCCTTCGCGTTGAAGGCGATGACTTTCGGAAGGTACATCGCGTTCGCGGCTCCGTGGATGATGTGCGCGTGAAGGCCACCCACGTCCTCGAAAGCCGCTCCGGTCTTGTGCGCCATGGAGTGCACGATGCCGAGAAGCGCGTTCGAGAACGCCATTCCGGCCAAGCACTGTGCGTCGTGCATTCGGTCGCGCGCGCCCATGTCGCCGTTGTATGATTTCACCAAATCAGACTGAATCATCTTGATTGAGTGCAATGCGAGCGGGTCAGTATAGTTGCAGTTCGCGGTTGAGACGTAAGCCTCGATTGCGTGCGTGATTGCGTCCATACCAGTGTGCGCGACGAGCTTCTGCGGCATCGTCTCGGCGAGTTCCGGGTCCACAATCGCCACGTCAGGCGTGATTTCAAAGTCGGCGATTGGATATTTGATTCCCTTGTCGTAGTCGGTGATGATTGAGAACGCCGTGACTTCCGTAGCAGTACCGGAAGTTGACGAGACGGCGCAGAAATGGGCCTTTTTGCGGAGTTCCGGGATTCCGAAGACCTTGCACATGTCCTCGAAAGTGCTGTCTGGATACTCGTATTTTATCCACATAGCCTTCGCGGCATCGATTGGAGAGCCGCCACCGATGGCAACAATCCAGTCCGGCTGGAATTCGAGCATCTTCTTGGCTCCGTTCATCACAGTCGTCACCGACGGGTCAGGCTCGATTCCGTCGATAATCGAGACTTCCATTCCGGCTTCCTTCAGGTATTTCTCGGCCTTGTCGAGAAATCCGAACTTCTTCATCGAACCGCCGCCGACGCAGATGACGGCCCTCTTTCCCTTGAGATTTTTTAGAGCCTCAAGCGCGCCCTTTCCGTGATACAAGTCACGAGGCAGAGTAAATCTTTGCAAAATAAGTACCTCCTTTTTTTAACAACTCTGTTAAAGAATAGGATAAATCCGATTTTCCTGGATTGCAAACCTTATTTTGGGGACTTGCTCACATCTCGCGTAGTTTGCTTTCGATGAAGGAGATTTCTCTGTACATAATGCCAAAGTGAGCCTACAGTTCGTCCACAAGCAGCACACGGATTTCTTCGACTTGCCGAAGCTGCTTGTCGTTCGTCAAGAATACATCGCAATGATTTTGAATTGCACTCGCCAACTGAAGAGCGTCCATCGCCTTTATGCCCTGGTATTTTGCCCTCAATTGTGCCGTGAGAAAAGCCGTGTCTGAATCAATCGTTTTTAATGTAATAAATGAACGGCGAAGTGTCGATAAATGCGCTCTTAAACTCTGTCATTGCTGCGAAGCTCCTGGATATACGAGTCTGCAAAATTTGCCCGCTCGCAAGGAATTACATAAGAGTCAAAATCCAGTTTTCTCCGCCTTTTCCTCTCAATACTCTTCACAGATATAGAAAGCACATCGAGCAATTCCCTCTGCTCCTCATACGAAAGAGATATTGCTTCTTTTGTCAATGTCGCCAATGCCATATCGCTCATAGTTCACCTCCGTTTTCATTGTACCACAGGAAAGCCCCTCACATCTCGCGTAGTTTGCTTTCGATGAAGGGGGTTTTTCTGTACATAATGCCAAAGTGAGCCTACAGTTCGTCCACAAGCAGCACATTGATTTCTTCGACTTGCTTTAACTGCTTATCGTTTGTCAAAAACACATCGCAACCGTATACAATTGCTGTGGCAAGATGAATGGAATCCATTCCTTTTATCCCCTTATATTTTGCACCCGAAAAGGAATCACTAAATATTCTGTATTCGCTATCGTCGAAGTCATAAAAGAACTTTCGCGAGCGAGCGATTCAGCTATAAAACTTCTGACTTTTTGTGCATACGGCTGAACAGAATCCAGATAATAAATAAGCGGAGTCGTATCAAAATAAATGCGTTTAAATTCTGTCATCATCGCGTATTCTCCGAATATAATCCGCAGGGTCTTCTGTCCAAGTATGTTTTCCTGGGTGGCAGAGCGCATCAAGAGCCGCCATAGTTTGCTCCACATTGCCTGTTGTGCTTATCGTCGGCTGCACATCAAGCATTACCGTTTGTCCCTCATACGCTCGCAATGCTTCATCTACCACAGTAACAGAATTTCCATTAACAAGAGCTTGCATAATCATAATTCACCCCCGCTTTCATTGTACCACAGACCGCCCTCTCACATCTCGCGTAGTTTGTTTTCGATGAAGGGGATTTCCTCTGCATTCAAGGAATACTTTGGTCAGCACTGTTTTTCAGTTGTAATGACCTTTGCAAGAAACAATATGCAGCATCCCGTTTTCCACGCGGTAGACAAGGCGATTCACATCATCAATGCGCCTGCTCCAAAGTCCGCTCAAGTTTTCCTTCAGCGGTTCTGGCTTTCCAATACCTTTGTCAAAACCACTGCGCTCAATATCTTGTATGAGAGCATTTATGCGCTTGATTGTCTTTTTGTCCTGCCCCTGCCAATAAAGATAATCTGCCCACGCCTCATCAAACCATATCTTCTTCATCAGTCAACCTCGATGAGTTCGTGTTCAACGCCTTTTCCCTCATTCAAGGCTTTTATTCCTCTCTCAAGGTGTTCGATATTGCTCTTTGAATAAAACAAGTCATCGGAACTGTCTTTTGAAGTCCAATTCTGCAATGCTTGAGTAAGACGCGCCAAAAGCAAGACACACTGATTGTACGAAAAACTATCCACATCATTTAAAACCGCATTGAATGCCATATCGCTCATAGTTCACCTCCGTTTTCATTGTACCACAGGAAAGCCCCTCACATCTCGCGTAGTTTGTTTTCGATGAAGATCTCTCTCCACTAAACAAAAAAAGGCAGGTTCCCCTGCCTTCATCTTCACTTCACTATCAGCGAGTAAAGCCTGTCCAAGTCCTCTTTGGAAAAATAGTCGATTTCGATTTTTCCTTTTTCGAGCGTGCCGTTCAGGACGACTTTTGTGCCGAGGGCTTCTATGAATTTCTGCTCGATTTCGCCGATGTTCGGGTCTTTCTGGAAAGACGGAGATTTTTTGGAAGCAGAAGGCTTCAGCGGAGAGCCGCTGTTCAGTTCGCTCGCCATCTCCTCGGCTTTGCGGACGACCATGCCGGTCTCGACAATCTTCTTGAAAAGCTCCCTTCTGGCAGTCGGCTCCTTCACGGCGAGAAGAGCGCGGGCGTGGCCTGCCGTGAGTTTTCCCTCCACAAGCGCGTCCTGCATATCCTCCGGGAGCTTCAGGAGGCGGATTGCGTTCGCAACGGTAGAGCGGTTCTTTCCGACGCGCACGGCTATCTGGTCCTGGCTCAATCCGGAAATCTGCATGAGCTTGTAGTAGGCCTTCGCCTCCTCGATGTCGTTCAAGTCCGCGCGCTGGATGTTTTCGATGAGGGCGATTTCAAGCTTTTCCTGGTCGCTCTCGAATTTTCCGATTCTGACTGGAACTTTCGACAAGCCAACGATTTTCGCGGCGCGCGTTCTTCTCTCGCCCGAGATTATGTAGAAGCTGCCGTCGTGCGCGTCCTCAATCTCAATCGGCTGGTGGATTCCGTGCTCGCGGATTGACTCTGCAAGCTCGTTCAGCTTCTCCTCGTCGAATTCGGTTCGCGGCTGCTGCGGATTCGGCTTCAAAAGATTCACGTCGACGAAGAGCTGGCCGAATTCGTCAGAGGAGATGCCGGCGGGAAGCGCAGACGATTTTGCGCTCAACGAATGAGGTGAACCTGCCGCCTCCACAGCATCCACCCCGTTTTTCTGGGCGGCTGCGGATTCGGAAACTATGTCGAAGGAAACGCTTTCCGCCTCGGTCCGCGCGTCCGAAACGGAATCGGAAGGACTCGCGGGCTGGAAAGCGGATGCGGGAACCGAAGAAGGAGCCTCGACTTTCGGCTGTGATTTTAGTTCGTTTCTGTAAAGGGCGTTGACTCCGCCGCCACCAAGTCCACGTTTCTTAGCCACGGTTCATCACCTCTATAGCAAGCTGCTTGTAGCTTTTCGCGCCGACGCAGTTGGGGTCGTAGTCGCATATCGCCTGGCCATAGGACGGAGCCTCTGAAAGGCGGACGTTCCTCGGAATCATCGTATTGAAGACATCCTCTCCGTACTTTTCCTTTACAAGTTTCACGACATCCTTCGCGAGAGTCGTCTTTCCGTACATCGTGAAGAAAATCCCCCCGATTTTGAGGTTGGGGTTTATCGATTTCTGGACCTGCTCCACAGTCTGGAGGAGAAGGGAAAGTCCTTCCAACGCGAAATACTCGCACTGCATCGGCACGAGAATCGCGTCGGACGCGGCGAGTCCGTTCAGCGTCAAAAGGCCGAGAGACGGCGGGCAGTCTATCAAAATGTAGTCGTATGTTTTTCTGAAAGGGTCGAGGGCGTTCTTCAAGAAAAATTCCCTGTTGTCCTGGTCGACAAGCTCAATCGCGGCGCCGGACAAATCAATCGAAGCGCAGATTGCGTCGAGGTTCTTCACGGCGGTGTGCTTCACGCACTCGTTTGCGGGAGTCAAGTCGGCGAGAAGTTCGTAGATTGTCGGCTTGTCCTTGGTCACACCGATTCCGCTCGACATGTTCCCCTGGGAGTCGAAATCGACAAGAAGGACTTTCTTTCCAGCAAGCGCCATGTACGCGCCTATGTTTATGGCGGACGTCGTTTTTCCGACACCGCCCTTCTGATTGACAAATACGTATATCTTTCCCATGCCGTCTACTTTATCAGATAATCGGACTCTGTGAAACAGTTGTGAAACAGTTCTATCCCCCAAACGAATTCAAATGAGGTTGGCGAAGACGGACATTAGGACGACGGTCATCAAGCCGCAGACGGCAATCGAAAGTCCGCTCATCGCCCCCTCGACTTCCCCTATCTGCAGCGCCTTGGTCGTGCCGAGCGCGTGGCTGCAGGTTCCGATGGCAACCCCCTTCGCCACCGGGTCGGTCACCCGGAAAAGGCGCAGAATCTGCTCGCAGAAAGTGTTCCCCGTGATTCCAGCCACGCAAATCGAGCCGACCGTGATTCCGACGATTCCGCCGTACTGGTTCGAAAGAGCGATTCCAATCGCGGTCGTTATCGACTTCGGGAGAAGAGAGACGTACTCGACATGGGAGATTTTGAAGCAGAGGCAGCAGACAAAAATCATCGACAAATTCGCGAGAGTGCCAACGAAGATTCCTCCGATTATCGCGGGCCAGTTGTCCTTGAGCTTCTGGAACTGCTCGTAGAGCGGAATCGCCAGGCAGACGGTCACGGGTGTGAGGAAGAACGAAAGGATTCTCGTGCTTTCGTCGTACTTTTTTATGTCGATTTTGAAGAATGCCACGAACGCTATGGACAAAACTATCGCCACGAGCATCGGATTGAAAATCGCCAGCTTGAACTTCCTCTTCAACAAGCCTCCGAATGCGTAGGTCACCAAGGTCAGGATAATCCCCAAACAGGATGACGACTCAAAAAACACTTTCACAGATTCCATTGCGCTTTCCATTTTTCACATTCTCCCCTCTTCTGGATTTTCCTTTTTGCTCGTCAGGCGGATTATTATCTGCGTGGCCCAGCCGGAAACGACCATGACCACGAACGTTGAAAGCACCCCAAGCAAGAGGAAGAAATGCCAGTGCGACTTCAAGACCTCGATGTTGGCGAGGAGGGCGATTGCCGGCGATATGAAGAAAATCGGCATGACGCCAAGAAGGAAATCCCCGGTCTCTTTCACTGCGGAAATCGGGCATATCTTGAAGTGAAGCGCGAAGAACATCAGCACAAGCCCGTAGATAGAAGCGGGAATCGGAAGCGGAATCAGAAAGTTCAACGCTTCGCCAATCAACGAAAACAATGCGATTAAAAAGAACTGTTTGATAAATTTCATGAAGAAAATCTTAGAACTTAATGCAAATTGTGTTAATCTACAAAAAACAATCTTCAATGCTAAAAACAGGAGAAAAAAAATGGCAAAGAAAATCGACATCAAATCTTATCTTTATGTAATCGGAATGGCTCTCGTGGTCATCGGCTGCTTCCTTCCGCTCGTCTCGACGAAGTTCGTCAACAGCTCAAGCGCGTTCAGCATCATCACGAAGGGCAGCGGCAGCGGAGTCGTGAGGGTCGGAGCGATTCTCGCCATGCTCGGAGCCGTGGCGGGTGTCGCGCTCACGTTCGTCAAGGGCAAGATGTACAAGCTCATCGCTTTGGTCGTCTCGATTCTCGGTGGACTCTACGTCTTCGTGAACTATTTGAACCAGAGCGGAGCCGTAAAAGGAATCGCAAAATTCGCGGCAAAAGCTTCCGGAGCCACACCAGGAATCGGCGTCCTCCTCATCGTAGTCGGCTGGATAGTCGCGCTTTTGGGATTCTTCTTCTCAAGAGAGAGATAATCGGTCAGAAAAAAATCGCAGAAAGAAAGAGAGAGAAAGATAGAAAAAAACAATAGGACGAAAGTCGAGTTTTCAAAATGCAATGGCAGAAACAAGCGGAAGCGGGGTTCCGACAAAAAAGAACACTCAGCCACCGCAAAGCGGTACTGCCGTTCTTTTTGTCGGGTTCCCGCTGGGAGCTTGTTTCAGCAACTACAATATGCTTAAACTCGATATTCGGCTAAATCAAAAATTTGGAGAAACAAATGGCAGATTCAAAAAGAAGAGTCGTCATCACGGGAATGGGGGCTGTCTCGCCTGTGGGAAACACGGTGGAGGAGACTTGGGAGAGCGTCAAGAGCGGAAAATGCGGAATCTCAAAGATAACGCTCTTCGACCCTTCCCGCCTTTCGGTGAAGATTGCGGGAGAAGTGAAAAATTTCGACATAGAACGATACGGGCTTGAGAAGAAAGTGCTCAGGCAGAAGGCGAGATTCACGCAGCTCTGTCTTGGAGCGTCGGCGCAGGCCGTGTCGGATTCCGGCTATTCAGCGGAAAAGCTCGGCGGCGAAAGATGCGGAGTCGCGGTCGGCTGCTGTCTCGGCGGACTCGACGTGATGGCGGAGGCGTTCGCGAAAGTTGACGACCCGAACGCGGGCCCAGACAGGATGCCGCCACTCACAACGCCGATGATGATAACGAACGAAGCCGCGGCGAACGTCTGCATCCAGTTCGGCATCAAGGGCTTCGGCTGGGCTTTGAACACGGCGTGCGCATCTGGCTCGGACGCGCTCGGACTCGCATTGGACATGATTCGCTCCGGCCGCGTGGACATGTGCCTTGCAGGCGGAACTGAATCTGCGATAACGGAATTCTCAATCGCCTCTTTCATAAAGCTCCACGCCCTCGCCACGAAGTTCAACGACTGCCCGGAAAAGGCATCCCGCCCGTTCGACAAGGACAGGGACGGATTCGTCATGGCGGAAGGCAGCGCGATGTTCATGCTTGAGGAACTTGAGCACGCGAAGAAGCGCGGCGCGAAAATCTATGCGGAGCTTGCGGGATTCGGGACGAGCAACGACGCGTACCACATAACCGCGCCACTCAAGGACGGAAGCGGAGCGGCGCAGGCCGTAAGGGCGGCTCTGGAGGATGCCGGAATCAAGGGCGAGGAAGTCCAGTACTACAACGCCCACGGAACATCGACCCACGCGAACGACTCCGGCGAGACCGCCATGCTCAAGCTCGTCTTCGGCGACCACGCCAAAAAGCTCAAGATTTCTTCCACGAAATCCATGACCGGCCACCTCGTCGGAGCGGCAGGAGCAATCGAGGCCCTTTTCTGCGTGAAAGCGATAAACGACAGCTTCATTCCTCCCACAATCAACCTCGAAAACCCGGACACGGAAGGCGGCTGCGACCTCGACTACACGCCGAACAAGGGCGTGGGCGCGGAAGTCAAGGTGGCAGTCTCGGCCTCCCTCGGCTTCGGCGGCCACAACGGCTGCGTCGTAATCAAGAAGTTCGAAGAATAGGTTGAATGTCGAGTTGATGAAAATTGCAAATGTGGAAACAAGCTCCCAGCGGGAACCGCAGCCTGCTTGCGCAGTCTTGCCCAAAACGGCGGTACCGCTTCGCGGTGGCGGCAACATCGCTTGCGATGTTTAGTGTTTTCGTGGGGAGAACCCCGCTTCCGCTTGTTTCCACTGTGCATTCGTAAAAGTCGATATTTGACCAGGCTACAAAGCTAAAATCAAGAATACTGCAAACGAAGATTTCACGCTGTTCTGCCCCCCCTGAAGGACAAGAAATGAACAACTTTGAATTATTCACAATGATGTATTTTACATTGGATGCCCAGTATGAAAACTACGAACAAGATGAAGAGTTCGCCAACTTCCTGAGCAGTTTAGACCCTTTCTTATGGGAAGACTGTAGCTCTGGAGACCCTGCATACTTCTTAGAGTTTGAGGACTTTATGAAGGGGAAAAATATAGGAGACGACTATGGTTATTCGCTTGCCTTAAAATTCTTGCAGACTAATGAATTCTCAAAAGGCATGGATAAGTATTTCTCAATGACAACAGTTGAGAAATACATAGAGGGAGCCAAAGAGTATCTTTCACAACCTCACAAAGGCGGCTCTAAGCATTCATGACAAACAAAAAAAACTGATTTGTCCAGTTTGAAACATTCTTGGACAAATCCGTTTTGGAAATCACTCTATTTTCACATCAAAGATTTTTATATCAACACCACCATGCCCATCAATATCACCACTGTTGACATAATGATTTTCAACACTTAGCGAAGTCGGGTATGAGCTGTTTTCAAGAAAAGTTGCGGAATAAGTTATTCCTATCAGAAAATCATCAAGCGCACTGTGGTTCTCATAGCAGTTTTCAAAATATTCATAGATTTCAGCAATCGAAGAAAACCTTCCAGTTGTGGAAGTCTCAGCAGCATTGGGCTCTTCGTCCTCCACCGTGACATCTCCGTTTGAAACATGGGCCACAATAGGCGCCATCGAATCTCCCAGACCGAACCTGTACGAAAAGGAATAAGACTCCAGCTCAGTCCATGCGTTTTTCTTCTCCGTGAATAGTTCATAATCAGGAAATCTTATCCCCCTAACAGACTCGTATTCATCGATTTCAGTGTCGTCATCGCAGGCTAGGAAAGAGAATCCAATCGCGAGGAGTGAAACAATAAATGAAACTGACTTTTTTCTTAAAAATTTCATAAAAAACTCCTTTTCACATATGGTAACACCGTAAATAACTTTTTTGCAAACAAAAAAAACGGATTTGTCCGTTTTTTCACATTCTTGGACAAATCCGTTTTGAAAAAAAATTCTTTTTTTATCAATTCTCCACAAAGCCCTTCGACCAATGCCAGACGGGCTTCGCGAGTTTGTACGAGAACGGCTGGACACGCTCGAAGTCAGGAAGCCACTCCGTGTCGGGACACAAGTCCTGGTAGAAAAGATAGTCGAAGTCGTAGGCCTCAATCAAATCCTTCAAGTCAGCGTCCTCGCTCTCGTTCACGAGCCTGTTCTCAATCACGGAGAGGGCCTTTTTGCGCCGTTCAAGCTCCTCCTCCGTCCCCTTGAACGGAACCGGCGTGTACTGCGACATGAGCGAGATTATCGCCTTTCCGTCGACTTTCTCGTGCAGCCACTCAAGCACGTCGGCGGTCTCGAAGAATTTCCCCGGAAGGAAAAGGTGCCGGACAATCACGCCGCTCTCGATTTTCTCTTTTTTTGCGGAAGGATTTGCAGAATCGGCGACTTCCACGATTTTTAGCGGATTTTTTGAAATCATGTACCCAATCGCTTTTTTGGCGACATCTGGATAGTCGGAAGCGGCGCAGAGGCTTTTTGAAAGCTCGGAAGAAAGCGTCTTTAGGTCTGGAAGATAAATCGAAACAAGTCCTTCGAGCATTTTTAGGCTCTCCACGGAATCGTAGCCGCTGGAGTTCCAGCACACGGGAATCGAAAGTCCGCGCTTTTTCGCGAGGGAAAGCCCCTCAGCGACGGCAGGCACATGGTGGCTTCCCGTCACGATGTTGATGTTCTCCGCGCCAATCGCCTCAAGTTTCAGACAGATGTCGGCGAATTCTTCTATTGATACGGTCTTTCCCATGCCCTGCTGTGAAATCTGGTAGTTCTGGCAGAATGCGCAGCGGAGATTGCAGCCAGTCAAGAAAATCGTGCCGCTGCCCCCGTTCACAGTCAAAAGCGGCTCCTCCCCAAAATGCAGGCAGGCAACGGCGACACGGATTCCGCTCGGCTCCATGCAAAAACCGAATTTTCTCTCTGAAACAGGCGTGGAAGAATCCCAGCCGCTCCGCTCCACTCCGCAGTTTCTCGGACACAGGCGGCAGTTTGAATAGATATCGTTTTTCAATTTCGGACTCGATTACAATGCGCCTTTCTCAAGAATCACGCTCATCATGTTCTGCAAAGCGTTCAAGTCGATTGTCTCCGCCTCGAAATTCACGAAGTCGCGGAGGTTTTCCCAGTCGTCGGCGGTCAAAACGTCGAGCGTCTCCGAAACGTCGTTGTTGACGAACGAGTGGAACGCCTTGATTTTGTCCAGGTTCGCCTCGCTCGGCTCGTTCGCCAAATCCTCGCTTTCGAGGACGTATGTGTTGAACCAATACTCGCTAATCTGGCGGGCGATCCCCGGCACATCACGGTTGTAGGTCTCGAAGAGCTTGCAGATTGACTGGCACGCCCTTCTTCCGTCGTAGTGGCCGCCGTTGTTCGCGCGGTCGTATTTGATAGCCTTCTGAATGTCCGAATAAAATTTCTCGATAGTAGTCATGGAAAAGATTATAGAGCAAACAGAAGGTTTATGGAATTTTGGACCTAGAACTTGAATCCGTCGATTTTGCTCGCGATGTTCTGAACGGCTTCGGCTGTCTCGTCGGACGTGTCCAAAAGGTCGTTCTTGATGTCGAGGACTGTCCTCGTGACTTCAAGGGCCTTGGAAAGCGACTCCTTCGTGCTGGCGGTCTGCTCGTTGAGAGAGCGCACTTCCCGCAGAATAGCCTTGTTTCCGTCCTGCATCTGCACCGAAGCGGATTTCACTTCCGATGTCGTGTCCGCAAGCGAGCGAAGGGCCTCGATGATTTGCTGCGACCCCGACGACTGCTCCGCCATGGCGTTCTTTATCGAAACGACGAGCTGGGCAGTCTCATCCATCATCTTTCCGGTCTCGGCATAGACTGAATCGGCAACGGCGGAGGAAGAGACAATCGAGACAATCAAATTCCTGATGTTCTCGATTTGGGATTTTATGCTGTTGGACTGGACGGACGAATCCTCGGCCAGTTTCCTGATTTCGTCGGCGACCACGGCGAACCCCTTTCCCGCCTCCCCGGCGTGGGCGGCCTCGATTGCGGCGTTCATGGCGAGGAGGTTCGTCTGCTCGGCGATGTTCGAGATTATCATGTTCGCTTCGTCCAGGCTCTGCGACTGCTGTTCGACATCAGCTATTTTCCTTGAAACCTCGCCGCTCGTCTCGATTCCCTTCTGAGTGTTGTCCTTGAGTTTGTCGAACGCGTCCGACATGTTCTCGCTCGATTTCGTCACGGAACGAATGTTGCCAATCATCTGCTCAACGGCGGAAGCGGCCTCGGCAGAGGCGGCGGACTGCCTCTCCACGAGACGCTCCAGGTTCTCTATCGACATAGAGATTTTCTCGATAGAGCCGGAAGTCTCCTCCACGCTCGCTTCCTGCTGCCGCATATGGCTTGTCACCGCGTCGATGTCCCCGGTGAGGGCGGAAATCGCTCGGTCGGTCGAATCCACGCTTGCCCTGAGGTTCGATGAAGTCTGCGTCATCGCGTCCTTGGAACCGGCGATGTCCTTTATGAGCGACTGCAAATTCTGAATGAAAAGATTGAAGCTTCTCGTAATCTGCCCGATTTCATTGTTCTTCACTTCCTCAAGCCGCACCGTCAAATCGGCGTTTCCTGTGGAAATCCTGTGGAATTCCTTGTTCAACGCCTTGAGCGGCCTGAAACTCACCACGAGGAGGAGAACCGTCACTGCGATAATTAGGGCCAAAGCCAGGAAATTCGACACGAGAAGCGAACGGACGAGTCCCGAAGCCGAAGAATTTATCGTGGAAAGAGGAACGAGCACGGCAAGATTCCACGAAGTCCCCGAAATCTGCTTGAAGAAGACCTCGTACGGTTTTCCATTGAGTTTGACGCGGCCGCCCCCCTCCTTCTCCCCGCTCAGAACCTCCCTGAATTTTTCCGGCACCGACATTCCAGGCGTGTCCTCGATTCTCTTTGAAAGGCTGTAGGAAGTCTCAGGAGCGCATATGTAGAGCCTGTCCTTCGTGAGCAGGACCGCGTAGCCTTCAGGGGAATCCTCGGCTCCGCCCTTTATGCCCTTGATTCCGTCGTTGACGTAGCTGACAGGAGTGAACCCCACGAAACAACCGATATGCGTCTTTCCGTCATCCATTTTCGGCTCGGAGGCCTTGCAGATTGGAACGATTCCGTTCTCGAAATTCGTACCCTCCGGATCCGAATAAAGCTGGGACAGATTCTCGCCCTTCATGCGCTTGAAATAATTCTCTTCGGCGACGCTCTCCACCCTTCCGTCGTCGTAGTAGCAGAGGGCCGTCCCGTAGTCGACATACGCGACGTTCCTGAAATTCTTCTGCCTGTTCTTCGCCCTCTTCATGAGCATGGCCTGGATTTCAGAAGGATCCCTGGAATTCAGCCCCACATCGTCGAGCATCGTGTAGCTACGAAGCTGCTGCATCTGGATGTTGTTCCTGTACTGCGTGGCAACGACAATCTGCTTCAACAGCTCCTTCGCGTCCTTCACGACCATGGCGTAGGAGTCCTTCCGCAAATTGTTCACACAGAACAACGCCGACACGGAAACGAGCAGCGCGATTACGACTCCAATTTTCCAACTGAGGCTGAAAACCAAACTCTTCTTTTTCATAACCCACCTGTTTTTACATTTAAAAACGAGAAAATCCCGAAAATACAGACTTCCGAGCGTTTTCATTCTATCACTACTACAAAATAATCGACATTTTTTTTCAAAAATCGGACAACCTTTCTAGAAGTTTTTTCCTTGACTTCTGTTTTGAGTGAATTTATACTTCTCATTATGGACTTAAAAACTGTTTTAACACCTGATACTGTTGAGCTTCATCTCAAAGGTAAGACAAAAGAAGAAATTATCGATGAGATGTTGGATATCCTTATCAAGGCTGGAAAAGTAGCTAACAAAGCTATAGCGCGTGAGTGTGTGCTGGATCGCGAGAGAAAGATGTCAACTGGTATGAAGCACGGCATCGCAATTCCTCACGGAAAAACAGACACTGTCGCAGATTTGGTTGCATGTATTGGTATCTCTGACAACCCGGTCTCTTTCGACTCGCTTGATCAGGAGCCTTGCCGCATTTTCATCATGACGCTTTCGCCTATCAACAAAACTGGGCCTCATCTCCAGTTCTTGGCAGAAGTTTCCCTTCTCTTCAAGAGCGCGGAAAAACGGGCGCAGATTTTGAACACGCAGGACAAAGCCGAAGTAATCAAGATATTGACAGAATAGGCTTGCGATTTCCGTCAATTTTGGAAAACCTCTGCACTTCATACAAAGCAGGGGTTTTTTGATTTTAAAGACACACAAGGAAGAACAAATGAAACTTGAAAGACTTTTTGAAGTCAAGGACTCGAAACTCTACAAAATCGGGGAGGATGCCGAATACAAGCCAGAAGTGCGCGCCGTCAAGTGGAGCGACGTGGAAGGCAACCCGGAGGAATACAACGAGGAATTTCTCGCCAAGCTGAGGGACGAGCTGAAAGCACTGGAGGAAAAGGGCGGCTTCGTCTTGATTGAGCCGCTCTTCGACAAAAGCGCGGACGCGCAGCAGTTCACGGCGGCGATGAAGCACACCGCAAGGCGCATAAAGGACTGCGTTTCGGTAATCGGATTCGCCATACCGGAGGAAATTTCGGGAGAAAGCGAAAGGGCGTTTTATATTGAAGAGATGAGTGCGAAGCACAAGCAGTACTGTTTCTTCTCAAAGAAGGCTCTCGGAAGCGACATCGCCGTGTATTAGTCGTTTTAACAAAAATGGAGATTATGGAGATTTTGCGAAATAACGCAAAGCTTTCAATAAAACTTCATTATATTCAAAGATTTGTTGAACAAAGTTCTCATTTGTGAAATGATTGTGGCATGAACTCTTACAAACTGAAATCCCTTCTCGGGACGTTGTTCTTTTGCGGGCTTTTCCTTGCCCTCTGCTACATCGTCATAAAGTACGTTCCGGGAAAAACAGACTCAGCGAAGATTTGTTCGGAACAGGCGGAATTCAAATCTTTGCATTCAAAACTTGAGAACCCCAGGCTCTTCCTCATCCAAAAATTCCTGGACGAGAAGAGGCAGGAGTCTGCAACCGAAGTTGAAAAAGACGAGGCTGACAAAAAAGCCGATGAAAAAATCGAAATCGCCATCGACTTGGGCGAAGAAGAGCCGGAACCGGATTTTCTTTCGATGCTGCAGACGCCAGAATTCAAAGACGGTTTGGCCGCGCTCCTGACGGAAAGCAGGGACGAGCAGATTGAACAGCCCGCGAAAAAGGCGGCGCCACAAAAGAAAAAGAAAGAAGACTTCAGCACGCTTTCGCTCGCGCAGAATTCGCTTTCCGCCACAGCCTTTGCGGAAACGCTCGGAATGCCGGGCACGCAGATTTTCAATTCGGCAAGCTTCGAACTTGCATATTCGAACGCGAAAGTCGACAACAAGGCAGGCTACAACGAGGACTACTCGCCGGTCGAGGACAGCTGCCTCGCCCTTTACAGGCAGCAGCAGTCGCGCCCGGCAGTGGAATGGTTCTTCTCGCACATAACGAACAACAGGGAAGTCGCCCAGGCAATCCTTGAGAACGCCGACAAGAACGGAATATCGCCAACACTCGCATTCGCGCTCGCATACGTCGAAAGCCGCTACAAGGCCACGGCCGTGAACCACAACGCGAACGAGTCTATCGACAGGGGACTTTTCCAGCTGAACAGCAAGACCTTCCCGAAGCTGACCGAATCGGACTTCTTCAATCCGAGGACAAGCGCGAAATACGGAATGAAGCACCTGCGCTACTGCCTCGACATAGCCGGCAACGAACTGACCGCGCTCGCAATCTACAACGCCGGAACCTACCGGGTCAAGACGAACAACACGCCGGAGCAGACGCTCAAGTACGTCGCGAAAATCTCGCGCTACAAGAAAAGCCTGGACAGCCAATTCTCCACGGAAGTCCTAGCATTCTACAGCACAGACGCCCGCACAAAAGCCCTCGCCATGCTGACAAACTAAAAGGTCGAATGTCGAGTTTATGCATACCGTAGTTGCAGAAACAAGCTCCCAGCGGGAACCCG
>FLNX01000007.1_pt1 | contig 106755 bp, 102 predicted proteins | sample 1140341 | NCBI WGS metagenome assembly FLNX01 (sample SAMEA3878208, study PRJEB12797) | bioreactor metagenome | biome: Moose rumen | place: Sweden | collected 2011-10
GCCCCAGTGCTTGTGGGAGTAATGCTTCTTGCCGTTCTCGTCCAGCGTGTATGGCTGGGTGGATGCGTACCTGCGTCCGCCGTTGTTGTGGATGCTGACCTTGTATATCGTGCTGGCCTTGGCCGGTCTTCCTGTCCTCATGGATGTCGCTATAAATATTAGTACAAATGTACTAAATATAAACGACAAATCCAAATCGTTACAGGCTTATTTTAAGGTTTTTACGATTTATTAGTACAAAACGCTGCAAAACTCAGATGATAATATATTAAAAAACAATTCAGTAACGCTTTGCGGCAGAAATCGTTAAGTTCCTACGATAGTAGAAGAGTTTGGTGGCGTGAGGGCGATTATCAAGAGAGAAATTTTCTACGCCATTCAGCACGGCGAACGGATTGACCCCAAGACTGGGCGGCTTATCAGGTCTAATGATAGAGATAATGATAGAGAGAATGAAAGAGAAACTGAATGTCTCCGTTGCCACAATTAATCGTGAAATTGCCGCACTTAAGGAAGCTCAAGTCTTGATCCGCGAGGGTGGCGACTTCGGAGGCCGTTGGGTTGTGCTTCTTTAATCTAGGGTTTGGGCTTAGAAGTCGAAAATGAAAATATGGCTGGCTGGGGGGACTAGTTTTCCTCCTTGCAGTAGCGGTGGATGACGTTGTATGAATCCTCGATTCCGAGCTCGCCGGCGCGGGACAGGTCGATGCAGCCTTTTTCCTTGTCTTTAAGGTAGATAAGGACAAGTCCGCGGTTGAAATAGGCCTCTCCGAGGGCGGGGTACAGGCTTATGGCCTTGTTGTAACTCTCGATAGCCTCGACAAGGCGCGATGACAGGCAGAGGAGATTGCCCATATTGTAATGGACATACGGTATTCCGGGAAGGGCTAGAACGGCCTGTTCCATATCCTCAACGGCCTCCGTATAGTCGTAGCGGGTTGAGATTTGTTCGCGTACGCGCGCCCTTGCGGCTCCTTTGTCGTCCATCGAGAGGGTCTGGACATTGGATTCGATGGAGGCGATGAAATCTATCATCTCCGCCCTGAGGACCGCGCGGTTCATATAGTAGAAGCCTTTGTAGTAGATGGCGTAACGGTCGTCTTCGTTTTCGATGGCGGCATTGTAGTGGGCCATCGCGGAGTTGAACTGGCGGGAACGGACGTCCGAAAGGGCGAGGAGGAATTCATCAGTGGACCCGCTCCCGTAGAGGACCTCGTCGATGACCTTGTCCGAAGGCGCCTCGACGGAGGAAGGGTCGTCAGTAAGGACTATGGGCAGCATCCTCGTGGAGGTGAAACGGTCAAGGAGCGGATTCTCGAAGCGGGACTTCAGGGCGTAGTTCACGTTCTGGTTCTCAGCTGAGAGGACGAACTTGAAAAGGGGCTTGAGGTTTATGTCAACATCCCGGTACTGGAGCATTTCGTCGTCGAAATCCTTCCTTGCGAAATCCGCGTCGAGCGCCAGCAGTGAGCTGTATTTGAGGGTTGTGTCAGCAAATACGGCTTCTCCGGTGGAGGTCTTCGAGCGGTATTCGCGGACCTTGTTCTGGGCTGTCTGCCAGTCCGCCCGTGAGGCCCGCTTCATCCCCATCTGCAGTTCCACGAACGAACGGTTCATATACGCCTTCGCGAAGTCGGGGTACAGTTCAATCGCCTTGTTGTAATCCGCAAGCGCGTCATCCCACCGGGCCATCTCTACGAAGAATCCGGCCCTGTTGAAATATGCCAGCACATTCCCTGGATTGATGTTTATCACCCGGTCCATATCCTCGAGGGCTCCCTCGAAGTCGCCTACCTGGGCCTTGATAAGGCTTCTGTTGTAGAGGGTAAGGGCATTCCCCGGCTCCATGTCGAGGACTTTGTCAAGGTCTGACATCGCCTCCCTGGGCTGGCCCTTTTCAGAGAGGAAAAGCGCCCTGTTGAAGTATGCCAGGGAATTCAGACTGTCAAGGCTGATGGCCATATCCATATCCTCGATCGCCCCGTCCATATCCCCCTGGGACGCGAAAAGGCGTCCTCGCCGGATGTAGCACTCCGGCTCGAAGCGGTCCAGTTTAATCGCTTTGTTGTAGTCATCAAGGGCCTTCAAGGTATCGCCGAGGAAGAGATATGACGCGCCTCTGTTAAGGTATGCGGAAGGGTCTTTTCTTTCCTTACGGATATAGCGGTCGAAATCCCCGACTGCCTCGGAGAACTGACCGCTGAGAAAATACGTCACACCTCTTGTGTAATAGAGGCCGGATGCCCCGGGACGGAGTTCGATGGCGCGTTGGAGGTCCTTCAGGGCGTCGTCGTAGTTGCCAGAGCGGGAGCTCGTTATGGCCCTGTAGTGATAGCCGTTTGTGAATACCGGATTCAGCCTGACGGCGGTATTGAAATCCGCCCTCGCGCCACGGATGTCTCCAAGGTTGTACTTCGTGATACCCCTGTAGAAGAAAGTCCAGTAGTCGGTTGTGTCCAGCTGGACAAGGATGTTGAAATTATTGAGGGCTTCGCTCAGCCGTCCCTCCGCGAGGGCGCTGCGCCCACGGAAAGAAAACACGTCCTTGTCGTATTGGGCCCTGAGGGGCAGCGATGCCGCAATGAGCACGGCAGCGACTGCGGCCGTACGTAGCAGCACAGATGTGATTTTTCCCTTCAGGTCCATTAAAAAATTTTCAATTACGGGAGGAAATGCATAATTTCGCACCCGAACTTACAAATATAGGAATTTTTGAGCAAATCCCTTGCCATATCTATTTTGGCGCTGTCCCTTATCCGGGCAGCAGTTGCCCCGGCTTTTCCTGCAGCGGCAGACACCCCTTTCGGAGCATTACCTTCGGTTTCCTCCTTCGCACCTCGGGAATTGGAGCAAGCTCCATCCCTCTCGGTTTGTCGTCGGTTTGCCCGGATAGGGTCGCGAAGCGACGCGGAGAAAGGGGTGTCTGCCGCTGCAGGAAAAGCCGCGGGGAAGGGCTATGTCATCAGCGCCAGGAATGCCGTATCCGTCGCGACAGAGGAGACGCTGCGCGAGAGCGTCGAGTTCCTGACGGATCCAATCGCCGGGGGGCGCGCGACCGGGTCGATGGGCAGCACGATGGCCGGATGGTGGATCGCAAGAAGGATGGAGCACGCCGGACTTGTCCCCGCCGGAGACAGTTTCTATCACGGATTCAAGGCATCAAACGGAGCCAAGGGGATGAACATAATGGGCATCCTTCCAGGAAAGGGATCCTCCGGCAAGCAGTACATCATAGTCGCGGCCCATTACGACCACCTCGGGGAGCTCGGAGGCTCCCTCTATCCGGGAGCGGACAGTAATGCCTCGGGCGTTGCTGCGATGCTTACCGTTGCGGATATGTTCCGGAAAATGAATTCCCTTGGAAGAGAGTACCATAAGAGCATACTTTTCGTGGCGCTGGATGCAAAGACACTTAACCTTGGCGGTGCGGTAAGGCTTCTGAACGAACTCCGGAGCGGAACCGTCACGGACCCATCCACCGGGAAAGCGATCACCCCCGACGATATCGAGATGATGGTCAACATAGACCAGGTGGGAAGTACGCTTTCCCCCCTTCATCCGGGAAACAAGGACTACATTATGATGCTTTCCGAGGGCCCCGGAGGGCGGCGGGACAACCTCCTTGCCGTAAACAGGAAGGAGCGTCTCGGGATGGACATAAGCTTCTCTTATTACGGGAGCAGGGACTTTACCAATCTGTTCTACAGAAGGGTCTCAGACCAGAAGCCCTTCCTCGAAGCGGGTATCACATCCGTAATGTTCACTTCCGGTATAACCATGCTGAACAACAAGCCGGGGGACTCTGTCGAAACCCTGGATTTCCCGGTATTCCGGAAGAGGGTTATCCTTATTTTCCACTGGCTGTCGGGAATCCTGTAAACCGTCCGTATCTTTTCCCCTGGCCCTCAGTGATAATCAGCTCACGCTCCGGAACTTCCGTAACGCATAGTAGATGATGAAGATAAGGCCGCGGGCGTTAAGCTCGAAGGCCATCGCCATCCAGAATCCGGGGAGCCCATACGTCTTCGTCAGGAATACCGCCGGGATTATTCTGAGTATCCACATACTGGAGAAGTTGAGAATGCTGGGCCAGAGGGTGTCGCCGGCACCGACGCAGGCGCCGAAAAGTATAATCGAGGCGCCGTACATTGTCTCAGCGAAGGCCTCGATACGGAGTACCTTGGCGCCAAGTTCAATCACCTCAGGATCAGGGGACATCACCCCTATAAGTTCCGGCGCAAACAGGTACATAAGGGCCGCCATCGCCGTCATCATCCCGGCCCCGAGCACCGTATTTATCCATCCGAACCGCTTCGCAAGACTCTTCCTGCCCGCTCCGAGACTTTGCCCGACAAGAGTCGTGGTCGCATCTGAAATGCCGTATCCCGGCATGTAGCAGAAGCTTTCTGCGGTAATGGCAAAGCCGTTCGCCGCGATTGCAATTGTTCCGAGCGGGGCGACAATCACCGTTCCAGCGATGTAAGCGCCTCTCATGATGATGCTCTGAAGACACATCGGAAGTCCTATGTCAGCAGCTTTTCGAAGAATCTTCCCGGAGGGGACGAACGACCCCTTCTCTCCCACGATCCGAAGGTCCCTGGACCGGAATACGAGGAAGTAGAGCATTGCCGCGGCCGTCACTGCCTCCGCAAGTCCTGAACCCAGCGCAGCGCCCTCTACGCCCATATCCATCATATAGATGAAAATGTAGTTGAATATAACGTCCAGGACGCACATTATGACATTGAGAATGCTTGGAATCTTCATATTCCCGCTGCACTGAAGAAGCGTTGCCGCCATATAATCCAGCTGCATCAGCGGAAGGAAGAGACAGCATATCCTGAAATACCCGGAGGCCATATCCGCAATCTCAGGCGAGCCGCCAAGCCAATAGGGGAGCCGCTGCGCGACGGCAAGGCCGATAAGGGATAGCGCCACGCTCCAGATCAGCGCGAAGGTCAGCGCCTGACGCACTACCTTTCGGGCCGATGCGAAATCGTTTGCGCCCACAAGATGGGCCACCTGGACCGAAAACCCGTTGCAGCAGACAAAGCACAGGCCCCCGAGGAGCCACAGACAGGTCGAAACGAGGGAAATCGCCGCTGCGGAGGAAGAGTCGAGATGGCCTACCATCGCGGAGTCGATATACTGCATGACGACGGAGGAGAGCTGCGCTATTATGGCCGGCGTCCCCAGCCTCAGGGCGAGGCTCAGCTGATTGCCGGTGGAAAGATGCTCTCCGCTGCGTATTTTCCCAAGTAAAATGTCCTTTGTGCCCATTACAACGTATAAGGGGGAACCTCCTCCCGGTCTATGAGTTTACGGAGGACATCCTTCCAAAGCCTCTCGTCGGGACTGCCGGGAAGGCCGAATCTTTCCTCGACTTCTCCAAGGGAATAACTGCTTTTCCCCTTCAGGAAGGCCTTGATCCGTTTTTCAAGATCCTTCCCCTCGGAGGGGGTGCGGCAGATGTCGCATTTCCCGCAGGGGGCGGATTCCGCCTGGCCGAAGTACTTAAGAAGGAACCGGCTCCGGCAGGTCTCCGTCTCCATTACATATTCTTTCATAGTGTCGGACCTTTCGGCCGATGCATCGCGGAGAAGTCCGTAACGCTCCTTCGAGATTCTGACATTGCCGGGGTACAGGCGGGAATGGGCCAGGAAAAGGACGGAGGCGCGGTCCTCGGGGATATAGCGTATGATGTGATTTACGGAAAGCCGGTAAAGGACCTGTCTTAGCTGTGGGATTGAAAGGCCGGAGCGGGATGCGACGTAGTCTTCGTCGATGGGGACGGTAGCGGAAAAGAGTCCTGTGTAGCTTCGCATAAGAGTTTCAAGCACGGTCTCCATCGAAGGCTCCTCAAGGTCAGTCCTGTAAAGGGCGTTACGCTCAATGAGAATCCGGACCCTTGTCCTTATTTCCACATCTTCGCTGTAGGTCCAGTGCCCCTCGCGCTCGAGGGCCCTGAGCCCGCTGTAGACGGTATTACTCTGAAGGTTATAGTGGCGGCAGAACTCTGTGAGGTCAAACTTTATCTGACGGAATTCCCCCTGCTCATAGGGGATTCCGTGGAAGATATGGACCTTCTGGTAAAGGTCTTCGAGGAATTCGGTGTCGGGGTAGGAAACGGCCTGGAACTGGGAAAGCCGGCGGAGGTCGGTGTCGTTCCACAGCAGTATCGCGAAGGATTCTTTTCCGTCGCGTCCTGCACGGCCGGCCTCCTGGAAATAAGCTTCCGGGGATTCGGGAAGGTCGTAATGGACAACGAAGCGGACTTCCGGTTTGTCTATTCCCATCCCGAAGGCGTTGGTACACACCATGACCCTTATCTCGTCCCTTTTCCACCTGTCCTGACGGGCTGTCCTTTCCGCATTTCCGAGCCCGGCGTGGTAAAAGGAGGCGTTTTCGCCCTGGCTCCGGAGAAAAGCGGAGAGTTCCTCAGCGCGGGCGCGGCTTCTGACATACACTATTCCGCTTCCGGGAAGGTTCGAAACGACCTGCATCAGTCGGGTGTTCTTGTCCTCGGTGTTACGGACGATATAGCTGAGGTTGGGCCTTTCAAAGCCGGCTATCCTCATCAAGGGCTTCCGGAAACGGAGTTTTTCCATAATATCCTCCGCGACTCTTGGGGTCGCCGTCGCCGTAAGGGCGATTACGGGGGCGTCGACCTTTTCCCTCAGAAGCCCAATGTCCAGGTAGTCAGGCCGGAAGTCGTAGCCCCACTGCGAGATGCAATGGGCCTCGTCGACGACGATATAGGATATGTCCATTGCATCGAGGTAATTCCGGAAAACCCTGGTCTTGAGCCTTTCGGGGGAGAGGTACAGGAACTTGAAATCGCCGAACGCGGCGTTGTTAAGGGAAAGGTCCACCTCCTCCCCGGACATCCCGGCGTGGACCGCAAGGGCTTTTATGCCGCGGTCGCGGAGGTTCCGGACCTGGTCTTTCATCAGCGCGATAAGTGGCGTGACGACGAGGGCGATGCCGGGACGGAGCATCGCAGGGACCTGGAAACAGATGGACTTGCCGCCGCCAGTCGGGAGGATTGCAAGGACGTCGTCACCCCGGAGGGCGTCGCCGACGACCTCTTCCTGCATAGGCCTGAAGGAATCGTAGCCCCAATAGCGCTGCAATATTCCAAGGGGTGTCTCCATCAGGGCTTGATGACTTCTCCCGAAAGGCTGACGTTGAAACTGTGGAAGGGATCGAGCTCCAGGTCGATGAGTTTAGCCGCTTCGAGGCGGGTCACCGTGGATTTTTCGCGAAGGGGAGTGTCGATGCTCTTTCCGGATATTTCCTCGAGGAGGGATACAAGTTCCGCCCCTGTGAATGCTGCCGTGGAGGGATTGTCCTTGACGCCGTAGTATTCTTCGAGGAAGAGTTCGCTCCGGAGGAGTGCATCTGCGGTCCTGAATCTCATCTCGTTGGACCATCCGACGGTCTCGCCGAGGCCCCTCATTATTCCGGTTGAGCCTATCCTTTGAAGCACTTTGAAATCAGGATTGGTATCTTCGAGGTCGAGGTATGGCTGGAGGCGGGCTCCGCTCTCAAGGAGGGCGTCCTGCACATCCCGGACGGAGACCTCCCGGACAGCTTTCCGCTGCTTGATGCTAAGGGCGGCGAGAGCCCCGGCCGCCTGTCCAAGTTCCATCGTGACGGGCTGGAGGCGGGTAGTTCCGTTGACTATGTTAGTCACGGAGATGGACTTCTCCGCGACCAGCAGGTTCTCTTTCTCCTTCGGGATAATTACGCCTAGCGGAAGGGTGAAGGGGACGATGCTGGGGAAGTCTATCTGGATATTCTTCCAGTCCTTGTACTGATAGTGATGATGGTCAACAGGATAGTCTCCGACGGCTATGCCGGTACGGTAGCCCTTGAAGGAGAAAGGATTCGAGGCCTCGTTTACGCAGAAGAGGTATTCGCCCTCGATGCGGCGAGACTCCCTGTGATAGGGGATGAAGGGGAAGTGGTCTTCCGATGGATACTGGTCATCAGCGAGCCCGAAGTTCTTGTATCCCAGCTTTGTCTGCATAAAATACAGGAATCCGAGGGAGTGCTGTTTCGCCTTCTCGATCGCGGCGGCACGCTCCTCACGGGTCATCTCGATGAGATTGACGTAGTAGTCGTTGCCGTGGATGGGCCAGTTGATCATATATTCCCCGCCGGGGAGGAGTCCGTAGGACATCATCTGCGAGGCGGGCCAGAGCGTCTGTCCCGTATCGTTGGTGACGTTGTAGGAGTTCTGGCAGCAGTTGACATACAGGCTTTCGTCGTATCCTTCCGGTTTTTCGATGGTAACGTCTTTACCGTAGTTTTTCAGCGTCATCACCATCGTGATGTCCTGTACTATGTCATTCGGGCCTATAGCCATGCTCTCGCCCGTATAGGAAGGAGAGTCCATTCCTACGTGATACTTGACTCCGGCCGCTTTTGCGACATCTCCAAGCTCCGTGCAGTCGATGACGATATCAGCATCGACCGTAAATACGCCGTCCTTGCCGGTGAACGTAGCGGTCCATCCGTTCCCGCCGCCGCTGATACTCTCGAACACGGCTTCCTTGATAACGGTAAGATCCTTCTCCGCAGCCGTCCAGTCCTCGAAAATCTTCTCCGCCACCTTCGGGGAATAGAGCATATTGCTGACCCATCCGGTTTTCAGGGCGGAGAGGGAGCCGTAGTGCATTACAAGGGCGTTTGCGAACTCTCCGAATATTCCCTGGCGCATTTTGTGGTTGCCGTCAGTCGCGCTGACTCCGGCCGATGTCAACATCCCTCCGAGCCAGGGCGTTTCCTCGACGATAACAGTCTTGACGCCCATCCTCGCGGCCTGGAGGCCGGCGGAAATGCCGCTGGACCCGCCGCCGATGATAAGGATTGTGCCGGTACCCTCGGGCTGCTCCGGGGGAGTTATGGGAGGCGTCGCAGTCGTATCCTGGGGCGTTTTCCCCGGGGAAGTCTTGTCGCCCTTCCCGTACTCGGGAACTTCCGATTCTTTTTCCGTGCAGGCTAAAACGGCTGCAGCGGCAAGTATTGCAATGAGATACTTTTTCATAGGGTCTTTGCTATTGCGTGTTCGAGTCCGCGGAGCTCCGCGAGGGAACGGAGGCGCCCGTAGCAGGAATAACCGGGATTGGATTTACGGGACAGGTCGTCGCACATCTGGTGCCCGTGGTCCGGGCGGAGGAACATTCGGAAACGGCGTTTTTGCTCTACTTCCAGCATTGCTTTCATAACTTCGTATACGGGGACGTCGCCCTCGAGGAGGTTCGCCTCATAGAAGTTTCCCCCGGAGTCCCGTTTGGTGCTCCTAAGGTGGACGAAATCGATCCTGTCACCGAACTCTCTCATCATTGCCGGGAGGTCGTTGTCCGCGCGGACTCCGAGAGATCCGGTGCAAAGGTTCAGGCCGTTAGCCGGGGAGGGGACGGCGGCGATGAGTTTTCTGAAATCTTCCGCCGTGGACATAATGCGGGGAAGGCCCAGAATGGGATAGGGGGGATCATCCGGATGGATGACCATCCTCGAGCCCACCCCCTCGCAGACGGGACAGATTTCCTTCAGGAAGAAAACAATGTTCTCCCGGAGGGAGTTTTCGTCGATGTCTTTATAACGGTCAAGGGCCTTTTGGAATTCCCTTATGGTAAAGCTCTCCTCGCTTCCCGGAAGGCCTGCGATAATATTTCGGGTGAGAAGCTCTTTTTCCGCCTCCGTCATCTTCTTGAAACGGGACTCGGCGCGCACTATTTCCCCGTCGGAATACTCCGATTCCGCGCCGGGACGTTTCAGGATGAAAAGGTCGAACGCGAGGAAGGCATCCCTTTCGAACCTGAGCGCGAGACTTCCGTCTTCGACCTTGTACGCGAGGTCCGTGCGTGTCCAGTCGAGGACCGGCATGAAGTTATATGTTATGCAGTGGATGCCGCAGGCGGCGAGGTTCCGGAGAGTCTCCTTGTAGCTTTGTATGTAACGGAGGTAGTCGCCCTCCCGGGTTTTGATGTATTCGTGGACCGGAACGCTTTCCACGACGGACCATTGCATCCCGAACCGGGCGATTTCTGCTTTACGTTTTTCAATCTCCGGGATTGTCCATACTTCCCCGTTGGGGACGTGATGGAGCGCGGTTACAATGTCCGTTACACCGGCCTGACGGATGTTTGAAAGCGGGACGGGATCAGCGGGACCGTACCAGCGCCAGGACTGGCGCATAAGGAATACTTCGCTCATATCGAGAAGGATTCAAATCCGCCGTCCACGAGGTTGATCGTCCCGGTAACGCCCTTGGAGGCATCGCTTGCGAGGTAGTGGAGGCAGCCCGTGAGCTCGTCCGGCTCCAGGAAGCGCCCGAAGGGGGTATGCGAGAGGATCTTCCTCGAACGGTCTGTGAGGGATCCGTCCGGATTGGTAAGGAGGGTTCGGTTCTGGTTAGTGAGGAGGAAGCCAGGAGCAATCGCGTTAACCCTGATTCCGTCGCCGAATTTAATCGCGATCTCTCCCGCGAGATATTTTGTCCATGACGCCACGGCGGCTTTTGCGCAGCCGTAACCTGCAACCCTTGTAAGGGGCCTGAAAGAGGTTTCTGAGCAGAAGTTGATGATAGAGCCCCGGCCTTTTTCCACCATGGGCTTTGCGAAGACCAGGGTGGGCTCGATCGTTCCGAAAAGGTTAAGGTCGACGACTTTTCTGACGGCGTCAACATCGAGGTCGAATATTGTCTTGTCCGGGGGAACGGTTGCAGCGGCCATATTGCCTCCTGCTGCGTTCAGAAGTATATCTACGGTCCCATACGTCTGAAGAACCTTTTCGAGGCAGTCCTGGAGGATCTTCCTGTCCAGCACGTCGGTTGCGAGGAATATCGCTTCGCCGCCGTTTTCGCGTATCTCGCGGACAATCCTCCCGCCCGTCTCCCCGGCTCTTTCAAGGTCCATCAGGACCACCTTCGCGCCTTCCCCGGCGAAGTATTTAACTATCGTTTCTCCGAGTACTCCGCAGGCCCCTGTCATCACTGCGACCCTTCCGGAAATGTCAAACAGATTTGCTTTCATAGTCCATAGTCTTTACTATCCCCACAAAAATAGGGAAAACGGGTGAAAAATCAAACAGGGAGGACATTCCTAAGTGGAGATAAAGAATCTATGATTAACCTTTCAAGCAAGCCAACCGCAGCGACGTCCGTGGGGGACGGAACGGGGCGTACACGAAAATGCAGAAAAACGGCCAAAAATTGTAAATTGGTGTACGGGGTAGAGATTTCGCTGATTCTCCTGGTCATTCTTCCGAATGGGATAATGCCAAGTCCACCTATTCGGATAACCACGTTGGTCTGCAGATTGGCTATATCAGAGAATTCGGAGACTGGAAGGCAGGCGCTTTCGTCATCCCCGCCTTCGGAACAACCAGTTTAAGGAATGAGTATTCCATCCAAGGCATTTCCGGAATCAAACGTCAGGATAATTTGAACACCAATAATGGTTTCCGTTTGGGTTTCAAGGCTGGAGTATGGTATCAGGATATTGGCGTGAGCGTGGGGTATAATCCGGTAATCGGAAAGAACTCGGGACAGGTGCCGATATATAATTCTCTGCAGATTGGGGTTTCGGTGAGGTATTGAGTGAAAAGAAACTAGTAGCGGATGGCGTTGATGTGCTGGTTCAGTGCCGTGAGTTTCTCTATGAGCTTGACGTACTTGAGCTCGGAGGCAAAGCGGATGTGGACGGTCTGAGCCAGGAAGTAAGCAGCATGTTGAAAGTGGTCTTTCCAGTTCCGCCCTTGGCGGAGAAAAATGAAATGGTTCGCATGGTTTGTTGGCAACATGCTTTGAGCAGTATTGCAAAACAAAGGTAGATTTCGGCCATCTATGATGCCGCAGAGTTACACAAGATGATCATCCACCGCGGACTGGACCGCGTATTGGCCAATCTGGGAAAGGCCATCAGCGGCAAGCATGTTGCCATCTTTCACAATAACGCCTCCGCATGCGCTGGTGTGTACAAGGATTTCACGGTAGAACCCTTCAAGATGGACATCAACAGCGTAAACGTGGCGGCACTGGATCTCAGAAGCGGCCGCAACAAGATATTTAAGGTGGCGCGCATCGGGGGGGGGTGGAAGTGCTGCCGGAGATATGGACCCGGGAGAAAGAGCACAAGTATCCGGAACTGGATGTGTTCCGCATGAGCGGGAAAAGCCCGTCCATGTCCGGCTGGCCTTGGCCCTTCGTGCCAGGAACCTGCTGCTGGAGGTATACCCGCTATCCGGGGAGAACCTCAAGGAAGAGGACGGCCGATGGATATTCGACGGCAAGGTCATGCGCCTGGAAGGCGTCGGTCGCTTCGTGATGGGTCTTCTGGACCAGGTGGAGATACTCGAAGGAGAAGAACTCTGGGACTACATGCAGGCGCAGTGCCGGATGGGGATGGGAAAGAAACGGCCGGTCAGGCGCCCTTTGTGATATAGAATTTTGCGGCTGGATTCTCTGCAATACGCTCCGCCGAAGCGTCCTCGAAAAGAAGGTCCGGACGGTATTCACCTGCTTTGGCGGCTTCCAGATAGGCGGTTTCGTTTTCCGTGAAGGACAGGAATCGGGATACGCACTTCACGGCCTCGGTAGTCATCAAGTCGCTGTCTACGAAACCATAGCCGGTTTTTAGCATGGGGAACAACTGCTTCTTGAAATCCTGTATGGGACGCTTCCGGATGGCATCCAGGGCCTGTTCAATATCCACACCTCTGGACAGGGAGAGATAGTAGGCGATGCATTTTCGGATTAAGGAGACAGATTCGCCGTCCCGATACAAACCTTTCTGCTCCAGGGTATAAGCATCGAATATATCCCTTGGAGTGTTTCACTCCAGAAGAGCTTTCAGTTTTGCCCCGAAAAGCTCATATTCGGAGAGCATCCGCACGGGGAACACGTCGTCCTGCAGGAAGGGATTCCGCGCATCACGGACAACAGGCTCGTACACATGGCAGCGGGAAAGACAGTTGATATCCAACTTGATTATGTCCCGGTTGCCGGTCGCGCTCCGGAAATATAGTTCCGTCTGGTGGATGGCATAATTGGGACGCGGGTCGCTCAGGAAATAACCCATGGAAGCTGCCAGTTCACGGATGCGGGCCGATACTTCGTCCTTCACCTGCAACATCTCTTCTTTCAAAGTATTACGGGCCAAATCGAAGTCCAGATCAACACTCAGCCTGGGGATTTCGCTATAGTGGATTATGTTGATTGCAGTACCTCCTTTCAGCGTCAGGTTCGCGCCCAGAAACTCATCGGCGTTGATGGCCTTGAGCAGTTCCAACAAGCGCATGGTCTTCTCAATGGATGCCATCGGGTAGCCGGTAGCCTCCATCAGTTTACGGAGTTCCTTCTTAGTATATGACTTCGTTTCCATATTCGTTTCCTTTTGCTATCATGTTGCCCAGGTCTTTGGGAACAAACAGATTCCACTTGGGCACGAACTCCAGCGCTTTGTTGCCGCTGGTAATCTTGTTCTTCACGCCGCTGCCCTTGATACGGCATGTATCCAGAAAGCGCTGGCCGATGCCGTTAGTGCCTTGGAAGAGGGAGAGGAGATAACCGGTCCGGCTCCAGAGTGAGGCATTGTCATACGCCTCCAGGCATACCATCAGGTCCTTCTCCTTCAACTGGCCGTATGTAATGGAAGAAAGGGCATAAAGCAGCTCTTCCAGTCCGCCTGCAAGGTCTATGTGCCGGATGCAGTCAACAATGGTCTGGGAGAGTGAGGTTACTGCAATGGGGTTGCCGTCCGGGTCTTTGCTGATAACTACGTTGTAGGTGAATTTGAGGGGATGGTACTCATATGCGACACCATCGATGACAAACGGACGGAAGCGTTTGTCCGAATGCAGGTAGATGGTGTTGAACTGCTGCGTCTGCAGGGCATAATATTGCAGAGCGCCGTGGTAGGCGACGCATCCGCCGCTCACCCTGGCACACCCTGCGGCATACTCGTTCTCGATATGTTTCTTTACCTTCACAGGGGCAAAGATACAAAAAAATCAAATGACAAACAAATTAACCTAAATAATCGTTTATTATAAGCAATTTACGAGGTTAAAAATATGAACAATTATAGCTGACTTTGTCAGCCCATGATAAGGAAGATGGGGAAGAAGATGATCTTCAAAAGAAGGTTTCCGGAGGAGTGTTTTCTCGTTCTCATAATCGTTTCAATTTCTCCCTACAAGATACGAAAAATGGGGAAGCCGTACTAATCTTTGCAAGGTCGCATGCGCTTTTTCTCCGTTATTTATCATTGTTTCAATGGCTTGAAAACACGTTTGGTCGGTATTCAATTTGCCGGGCCGAAAGGGTTTGGCGGAAGAAATATTTCAGAGTGTCGGAGAAAAAAGTTAAATTTGTAAGATTAAGCATCCCTAATTAATTGCATTAAGCGAAATGACGGCACAAAGCGAACAAGCGCTTGAGAACGGATTGATTGCGACCTTGCAGGACATGAGTTATGAGTATGTCCACACTTGGAAACATTTTGAAAACATTTTGCCTCAAGTGGCCTCAAAAACCGGTGTCTTTTGCGAAAAACCCTCCAAGCTCGAAAGGCTTAGAGGGTTGTAAGTGCTTGATAATCAGTTTGTTATCCTTTGTGGAGCATAGGGGATTCCGCTTCGCGCTATCCCCTGTCCTCCGGAGGTTTCCCTACATTCCAAGAACAGTCTCTCGGTCCTTCGGACCTCGGGGCTGTTTCCGCCTGTCCCCTTACGAAGGCAAGCTTTCGACGGGAACAAACGGAAAACAGCCAGCCGCTTCCGCGACTGACTGTTCTTGTTTGTGGAGCATAGGGGATTCGAACCCCTGACCTATAGATTGCGAACCTATCGCTCTACCAACTGAGCTAATACCCCTTTTATACGGGGGAAAAGATTCCCCCGAACCCCCTGCGGCCTTTTCCCCTTTCCGTATTTTACCTGCCGTAAAATACCCGGGACCGGCCGGTCGCCTGATGGCGACCAGGTACGTGTGGAGGCACCGTACCTAAATTCAACTAGAGCTTCGGGCCGGCCTTGACGAGGGCCTTTCCGGCGCGGTTGGATTCGTACTTGTGGAAGTTCTTGATAAAGCGTCCTGCAAGATCCTTTGCCTTCTCTTCCCACTGCTTAGGGTCTGAGTAGGTGTCGCGAGGATCGAGGATTCCGGTATCAACGCCTTCGAGTTTGGTAGGAACTTCGAAATCGAAGAAAGGAATGTGCTTTGTGGGAGCCTTATCGATAGAACCATTAAGGATTGCGTCGATGATGCCGCGGGTGTCGCGGATAGAGATGCGCTTGCCTGTTCCGTTCCATCCGGTGTTCACGAGGTAAGCCTTTGCTCCGCTCTTTTTCATCTTCTTCACGAGTTCCTCTGCGTATTTTGTAGGGTGCAGCTCGAGGAATGCCTGGCCGAAGCAGGCGGAGAAGGTAGGAGTGGGCTCAGTGATACCGCGCTCAGTACCGGCGAGCTTGGCGGTGAAACCGGAGAGGAAGTAGTACTTCGTCTGCTCGGGGGTAAGGATAGAGACGGGAGGAAGAACTCCGAATGCATCGGCGGAAAGGAAAATCACCTGCTTTGCTGCGGGTCCATGGCTTTCGGGACGGACGATCTTCTCGATGTGATAGATAGGATAGCTTACGCGGGTGTTTTCAGTGACGGACTTGTCATTGAAGTCGATCTTTCCGTCCTTGTCCACGGTAACGTTCTCAAGGAGAGCGTCGCGGCGGATTGCGTTGTAGATGTCGGGTTCGGACTCTTTGTCAAGCTTGATGACCTTTGCATAGCAGCCGCCTTCGAAGTTGAAGACGCCCTTGTTGTCCCAGCCGTGCTCGTCATCGCCAATCAGAAGGCGCTTGGGATCGGTGGAGAGGGTAGTCTTGCCGGTTCCGGAAAGGCCGAAGAAGATTGCGGTGTTTTCGCCGTTCATATCGGTATTCGCGGAGCAGTGCATTGCTGCGATGCCCTTGAGGGGAAGGTAGTAGTTCATCATCGAGAACATACCCTTTTTCATCTCGCCGCCGTACCAGGTGTTGAGGATGACCTGCTCGCGGGAAGTGACGTTGAAGGCAACGCAGGTTTCGCTGCGGAGACCGAGCTCAGCATAGTTTTCAACCTTTGCCTTAGCTGCGCAGTAAACCACGAAGTCGGGTTCCTGGTCGAATTCCTTCTGGTTCTTCGGGCGGATGAACATATTCGTGACGAAGTGGGCCTGCCAGGCGACCTCCATAATGAAGCGGACCTTCATACGGGTGTCTGCGTGAGTTCCGCAGAAGCCGTCCACGACGAAGAGCCTCTTGCCGGAGAGCTGCTTCTGGGCAAGCTTTTTCACGACGCCCCAGGTCTTGACGGACATCTTGTGGTTGTCGTTGTGATAGCCTTCGGTGTCCCACCAGATTTCGCCGGGAGCGCCTTCCTTGGTAGTGTTGTCATAGACAATGTACTTGTCCTTGGGGGAACGCCCGGTATAGATTCCGGTCATCACGTTGATTGCGCCAAGTTCGGTAACCTGCCCCTTGTCATATCCTTCGAGACCGGGCTTTGTTTCCTCGTTGTAGAGAACTTCGTATGTCGGGTTGTAGAGAATTTCCTTCACACCCTTGATTCCGTACTTGGAGAGATCGATATTTGCCATAAATAATTTTAAGTTTAATTTTTCCCTTATGGGAATTCAGTCCGCGAAATTAGCAATTATTAAAATAATTTCAAATTAAAAGAGGCGATTTTTCTCAAAAAAGATTCTTTTTCCCGAAAGCTTCCTCCAAAACTGATACTTTGGACTCCGGGTCCGTTCCGCTGATGAGGAACCGCCCGTCTGCGGGGAGCGCCAGAACCCTGTCTGAAAACCGGAGTGATACGGAGAGGTCGTGGCTTGAGAAAATCACCGCCGTACCGCTTTCACGCGCGGCCCTGTGGATAAGCGACAGAACCTCCTGGCGCGCTCCCGCGTCAAGAAAAGCAGTAGGCTCGTCCAGCAGCAGAAGGGGAGTCCGGAGAGAGAGCGCCGCGGCAATCGCAGCTTTCTGGAATTCCCCGTCGCTGAGGGTGGAAACATCCCTTCCCCGAAGTCCCTCAAGGCCCATATCCCCGAGCGCTTTCTCCGCCCTCTCAGACGCAGCCCTGTCCAGCCTTCCGGCCCAGTCACTGATTCTGTACAGGGAAGTCCTGACGAATTCGTCAACGGAAAAACCGCGGAGTTTCGGGATTCCCGTGGGAAGGAGGACGCCACCCGGAGAGAGAGCCCTCAGGAGAGTCGATTTACCGCTGCCGTTGGGGCCGGCGAGAAGCAGCACCTCTCCCGGAGCCACGCTGAAAGTGACATTCTCCGCGAGGACCATTTCCCCGTAACAAAGCCGTATGCCGGAAAAAGAGATCATTTTCCCTTCGTCAGAATCACAAGGATAACCGGAATTCCAAGCACCGCCAGCGTACTCCCGACCGGAAGCGGTGTAGCCCATACATTTGCGAGGATATCGGCCGCAAGTGTCATCGCCGCGCCGCTCATCAGCACCTCCGGAAGGATCCTCCGATGGACCGAAGAGCCCGAGAGGGCCCTTGCGATATGGGGACCGGCGATTCCGACAAACCCGAGTGGGCCTGCGAACGCAGTGACGGCGCCTGTCATCAGGCAGCAGCCAAGCATCGCGACAGCCCTTATCCTTGAGGGATCCGCCCCGCGGAGCGAAGAATACTCATCCCCGAAAAGGATGATGTCCATCCCCTTTGCCCCGGCAAGGGCGAGGAAAACCCCCGCGACAAGAGCGCCGCCCATCACCGCGATTTCCCCGTATCCGATGGCAGCGAAACTGCCGGCCATCCAGTTGTAGAATATCTTGAGACCCTCTTCCGATGAGCTGTACTGGACTATCGAAGAAACGGCGCTGAGGATGAATCCGGCCATTACACCGAAAAGCAGGAGTGTATTCCCGCCACGGACTTTTCCCGACACGAAAATCATCAGTCCGCCCGTAGCCGATGCTCCCGCGAAGGCCCATAGGGCCAGCGAACCGCCGGCGGCGGAGCCCGCCCCGCCCATCACGAGTGCGGCAAGCGCCGCGCCCAGTCCGGCGCCGGAACTGACGCCCATGATGTGGGGATCCGCGAGGGGATTACGGAAAATCGCCTGCATCTGCATCCCGGACAGCGAGAGCGCCGCGCCGGCGATGACGGCGGCAAGTACCCTCGGGACCCTGAGTTGCCAGAGCACAGCCCCATCAGCCACGGAAAACCCTCCCGCACCAGCGAGAAGGTCAGCCGCCGCAAGGGCGATGAGCGCAAGCGATATGATGAGTTTACTCTTCAGGGAGGAACATGGGATCCCACGCGGGAAGGACGGTCGGAGTCTGGTCAAGGAGGGAAGAAATCCGCGCGGGGACGTATTTCCTCTCCACCACGAGACGGAACATATACTCGTCGAACCACTGGTCCGTCATAATGATATTGCCGTTGTAGCCGCTGTTCGCCCCCCAGCTGTTTTCAACCATCCACTTGACGCTTTCCCCGTCCCTGATGTCAACGGCGATAAGGGTCATTGCGTGGGAGGAACCGCTGGCGTGGGTACGTACGCGGTCTTTCTTGTCCATATTGAACGATACCCCGAGGAGGGACTCGTAGTCATAGTTCCCGATGTCGGCGATTCCGTTTTTGCGGTCCAGGAATTTCGCCACGTCGCAGGAGAAATACATTGCGGTACCGCCCTTGATCGAGGCGATGGCCATTTCCTTGATATCTTCCATCGGAAGATTCAGATATGTCCAGTTGGTGCCGTCATATACGTGGCGGTCATACTGTATTTCGTAGAGCTTGTAGTACTCCCTGCACGGGTCGTTCATAAGCATTACGTATCCGTTTTCGAGGTCTGTGCCTATGTATTTCTGATAGAAGGACAGGGGAGTATAGGTCTCTGTCGAAACCGCTTTGTCGGAGGAGTCATACATTGTCCAGGTGAACTCCTTCGGAGGGACTCCCAGGCACAGGGCGAGGATGTGGTAGATGTCCTTCAGGGTGTTTTCCTTGATGGCCTGGAGGTCCTTCGGGCGGGTCTTCCGGGCTTTTGCGGCTGCGCGGATTTCTAGGCCGCCTTCGCGGAGGCGGTTGGAAATATGGGCCCTCATCTGGGAGGTGTTGTTGGAGCAATAGGTCTCAGGCATCACTTCGGAGGGGACGAGGCCGTATTTCATCACGAGGTTTGCTACCCCCGTGAAGGTTCCCCCGTCGCCGATAGGATTCGAGAAGAGCCAGTCCACCTGGCGGTCGTCATCCGGAAGATCCTTGGTGTCGATTATCCCCTGGAGGAAGAGATTCGCCTTCTCGAGCTGGTCGTAGAAGAAAATGTAGTTCTGAGAGAAAGTGAAGCTCCCGAGATCGTACTTTTCTATCATCGAAGCCCTGAGGACGTTAAGGCCCGTGAAAAGCCAGCATCTGCCGGAGGATTTCTGGTCTGTACGGCCCTTGGTAGGGACTTCGTCGGAAAAATGAGTGTCCATCACAGCCTTTTCCGAATTCTCCGCAAGGACGTTTATGGAGGCTGCGTTCAGGGCGTTCCGGACGGCTTTTTCAGAAGGGGTTCCGCTGTATCCGGAGCTGATTCTCGAGAGAACGCCCGCGTCAAGGGCACCCTCCTCCTGGGCGGAAGCGATTACTGACACCGCAACTGCGGCAAAAAGGGTCAGAAGTCTTTTCATATCTGCTGAATGAGTTTTTTGTTCGTGGAAGGTATAAGTGCGATGAAGTATCCGACGAGGGCGACGCCTCCCGCTGCGAGAAGGACGTCCGTGAACTTCAGGACGGCAGGATAAGCGTCAATTATGAAATTCCCGTTCATCTTGACAATCCCGAACCGCTGCTGGAGCCATACGATGAGGATTCCTACGACAAGGCCGATGATCATCCCCAGGAGCGACACCAGCCATCCCTCAAGGCGGAATATCCGCCTTATGGTCCCGTCGTCAGCGCCCATCGAGCGGAGAGTGAAGATATCCTCCTTCTTCTCCATAATCAGCATCGTCAGCGAGCTGAACACGTTCGACGCTATTATAATAATAATGAATATCAGTATGAGGTAAATCGCGGCCTTTTCGTAACGCATCATCTTATAGACCGCATCGTTCTGACGGTACCGGTCCATAATCCAGAATCCGTCCCCGAGCCTTTCGGAGAGTCCTTCCACGAAGGCGGTTTTTTCGCGCGGGGACAGCCCCTCCGCGAAACGGATTTCCACGGCGCTGACTTCTTCCTCGTAGCCTAGCAGTTCCCGTGCCGTCTCCAGGGGGACGAAAATGTATTTCGTGTCCACGTCCTGATTGACGGAAACTATCCCGGAGGGCATGATTTTTACCTTGCTCAGCGAGGCGGAAGGGTTCATAGGCGAAAATTTCGCCGTCCTGTCGGGGTAATACAGTTCTATCGGGGTGACAAAACGGGGGTTGATTCCCATCCTGGAGGCGATTTCCGCCCCTACGACGGCCCTTGGGAGTTCTCCCTTGTGGAGGGAGAAGGCGCCGTCGAGCATATGGGCCTTCAGGGGGGATTCCTCCTCGAAGACGGCATCGCCGCCTTTTATTTTCCCTACCGTTTCGCTTGCGCCGTAACTGATGAACACCTGGTCCTCGAGAACGCTGCTCATCGAAAGCACCGCTTTCTCGCTGTAGGCCCAGCGGAAGGCGGCGCTGTCCGGAACGAAAACCTTTCCCGAGGCCGGAACGACCTTAAGGTCCGGGTCTGTATCCGAGAGTGTCCCGTCCACGATGCTGTTGAATCCGTTGAAGACGGAAAGCACAACGATGAGGGCGGCGGTCCCTACGGCCATGCCCGCAACGCTGATACCCGAAATGATGTTGATCACATTATGTGACTTCCGGGAGAAAAGATAGCGGAGCGATAGCCTCAGGGGTAGATTCATTGTTTTAGAAGCTGGTCAATGTGGGCGGCGTAGTCCAGCGATGTGTCAAGGTAGAGAACCAGTTCAGGGACAATCCTGAGCTGTTTCCCGACCTTTGCGCCGAGCTCGCCGCGAAGGGAACGGAGATTCTCCGAGAGTATGCCCATAACGGATTCCTGCTTCCCGGAAGGGAAGATGCTTACATAGACCTTCGCGACGGAAAGGTCCGGGCTCACCCTGACTTCGCTTACCGTCACCATTGCCCCGTCCGCCCAGGCCATTCCCTTGGAGCGGATGATTTCCGCGAGTTCCTTCTGAATCTCGCGTCCGACCTTGAGCTGTCTTGTAGATTGAGGTTTGTCCATTACAGAACGTTTATGATGTAGTAGTTCTTCTTGCCTTTCTGGGCAAGGATGTATTTCCCGTCGATGATGTCGCTCTCGCTTACGCTGTAGTCGATATCGAGGACCTTGTCCTTGTTGAGGGAGAATCCGCCGCCCTGGATTGCCTTCCTGGCCTCGCCCTTGGAGGGGTAGATGTCCGATGCGACGGCGAGAAGGTCAAGGATGCCCATAGGGAGGTCAGCCTTACGGATCTCCACGGAGGGGACTCCGGAGAAGACGGCGAGGAAAGTCCTCTCGTCAAGGGCCCTGAGTGCCTCGGAGGTAGCCTTCCCGAAGAGAATCTGGGAGGCTTCGACAGCCTTGTCATACTCCTTCTGCCCGTGACACATTACCGTGACTTCCCTCGCGAGTACTTTCTGGAGTTTCCTCTGGCCGGGGTCTTCGCGGTGTTCTGCGATAAGGGCGTCGATTGTTTCCTTCGGGAGCATCGTGAATATCTTGATGTAGCTCTCAGCATCATCGTCCGCAACGTTCAGCCAGAACTGGTAGAACTCATAAGGGGAGGTACGCTCCGGATCCAGCCAGATGTTTCCCTTCTCGGTCTTTCCGAACTTTGTTCCGTCAGCCTTACGGATGAGGGGGCAGGTAAGGGCGAATGCGGAGCCGCCGTCCAGGCGGCGGATAAGCTCCGTTCCGGTCGTGATGTTTCCCCACTGGTCGCTTCCGCCCAGCTGGAGTACGCAGCCCTTGTTCTTCCACAGCCAGTAGAAATCGTAGCCCTGCATCAGCTGGTAGCTGAACTCAGTGAAGGACATCCCCTCGGAGGAGTCGCGGGACAGGCGCTTTTTCACGCTGTCCTTGGCCATCATATAGTTTACGGTGATGTGCTTTCCTATGTCACGGATGAAATTGATGAAGGTGTAGTCCTTCATCCAGTCGTAGTTGTTTACAAGCTCCGCCTTGTTGGGGGCGTCGCTGTCGAAGTCCAGAAAGCGCGAAAGCTGCTTCTTGATGCACTCGACATTGTGACTGAGGGTTTCCTCGTCAAGAAGGTTCCTCTCCGCGGATTTCATCGAAGGGTCGCCTATCATTCCGGTCGCGCCGCCAACGAGGGCGAAGGGCTTGTGGCCGCAGCGCTGGAAATGTTTCAGTATCATTACGCTCACCAGATGTCCGATATGGAGGGAATCGGCCGTAGGGTCGATTCCGACGTATGCTGCCTGGGGGCCTTCGAGGAGTTTTTCCTCAGTTCCCGGCATTATGTCCTGGATCATTCCTCTCCAGGAGAGTTCCTCTACAAAATTTATCATATTTGAATTATCTTCAGTGGGGGACAAATTTACTGAAAATACCCGGCCCAATCAAATTTTTAAAAAAAATGTGAAAAAAATGAAAAAACTTGCAACGTTTTCGGATAACCTTGCATCTATAAGTCAGGTTTAGGTTTTAGTACACGTCAAGTTATCGGTTTTCATCTTTCGGGATAAAAACCGATTTCTTGTTTTCTTTTCTTTCTCCATTTTTTTTCTTTAATTTGTACTTGTATGTCAGGGCAAAGGATTGCAACTGCTGTCCTTGCGGTTTTTGCCGCATTTTTTTTCGCAGGCGCTTCGCCCGCGAAGATTGGCCGTGTTATCCTGACCCAGCCTGACGGCACCCTGATTTCAGCCACCCTCCACGGAGACGAACACGCTAACTGGGTGTGCGCCTGCGACGGATACGTGATAGTCCAGGACGGGGGCGGATGGTGGTGCTACGCCCGCTTCGACATTGCCGGAAACAAGTTTACCACCTCATATATATACGGAAAGGATACTCCTCCGGGAGAAGTCCTCGAGGGAAGCCGTTCGGTCCCGAAAGAGAAAATTCTCGGGGAAGCCGCCCTCCGCCGGGCATCGGCCCCGGCGGAAGAAAGGATAGCCCTGAGAAGGGTGAAACCCCTTGCGGATGAGGACGAAGCGCCCGTCCGTCACGCCCTCATTATCCTTGCGGAGTTCGACGACCTGCCTTTCCGCTATACCTGGGAGGACTTCCAAAACCTTATATGTTCTGATAATCAGGAAAGCGCAAAAAGCTATCTTAACCTTCAGTGGCAGGGAAGCCTCGATTTCCAGATCGACATCGCCGGTCCCGTGACCTTGTCAAAGGGATATGCGTATTACGGCGGGAATGACACTTACGGCGCGGACAAGAACGCTTACGAGATGATTGTGGAAGCGTGCCGTCTCTGTGATGACCTTGTGGATTTCTCCCTCTACGACAACGACGGTGACGGGAAGGCGGACAATGTGTTCGTTTTCTACTCCGGTCCCGATGCCTCCCAGGGAGCCGGGGACGATTACGTATGGTCCCATATGTGGTACCTGACCTCCGCAAAGGTCAATCTCCGCCTTGACGGAGTCCAGATTGACAATTATGCCTGCACTTCGGAACTCCGGAGAACCGCGGGCGATGACGGAACGGTTGACTATTCCCTCGCTACGATAGGCACGTTCTGCCACGAATACACTCATTCCTTCGGTTTCCCGGACCTGTATGACACGGACGGGGACAGCAGCGGCGGATATGCGGAAGGCCTTTGGAGGAGCATAGACCTTATGGACGCCGGAAACCAGAATGGCGGCGGCGCCGTCCCTCCGAACTATTCCGCGCTTGAGAAATACATTTTCGGGATAGGGGAGGCCGTGCCTTTGGAGATTGGCTCCGTGACCCTTTCTCCGGGGGAATTCCGTGTGCTTGAGACGGACAACGAGGACGAAGTCTGGCTGTTTGAATGCAGGAACAACCGCGGATGGGACAGCTACATCGGCGGGAACGGTCTTCTGGTCTATCACCTTGACCGGTCCTCAAGGACTGCCGGGTATTCCACCTCCAGGCGAAGGGATATCTCATTCGCTGAAAGATGGCGCTACAACGAGTTTAACGCAAATCCCCAGTGGCAGGGCTCGGACCTCGTTGAGCCGGATCCGACTGCCGGCGCCTCGTTCCGCCAGGCGATGTCTCAGGATCCCCCCGATTACAATGCGATAATGAATATGACGGCCCATGCGTTCTGGCCGTTTATGGACAGCAATTCCCTCAGCGGCAGGACGGATCCGCCCCTTCTTTTCAGAAGCGGCGAGGAGGCGCCGGTGACGGTCAGCGACATCACAAGGAACGCAGACGGGACAGTCAGCTTCCTCGTGAACGAAAATACGTTCGAGAAGGCACCATGGGCGAGGATTGACGATACGCTGATTCTGCAGGACGGGGCAATTCTGCGCTGGTCTTCGGATAATCCGGAATATGAGGGCCCCTCTTATATAAAGATGGGCGTTGCAGGGGACAACAACGTCGAGGAAATAGAAGTTTTGCCGTATCAGACCGGGAAGTATGCTTACTGCGCGGAGGGTCTCTCTTCGAGACAGGCATATACGGTCCAGCTTTATTTCAAGGCCTCAGGTGCCCCTGGAAGGATCAATTCCGGAGCCAGTTTCACCACGAAAGCGGCCCCTTCGGCGGATGCGCTTCCATATATTTATCTTCCCGTCAAACGCAATACGGACAATTCATTTCCCCGCGGGACGAGGATTCCGCTCCGGCTTTGGAATGTTACGGATGTTGAGTTCGTGCAGTGGTTCTTCGACGGCGAGAGGATTCATCCTGAGGGTGATTATTACTGGACTGTGCCCCGCTCCGGGGCTCTTTCCGCCGTTATTTCGTATGGGGACGGTTCCTCGGAGACAATATTCAAAAAGATTAACGTCAGATGATATCAGGAAGGCATCTCATATGGGCCTTTGCGGCCGTCACGGCTATTCTTCTGAGCTCCTCTTGCATAAAGGAGACGGAGATGGACCCGGCGATGCTTGAAAGCGGACAGATAAGCCTCAAGGTCCGTGGAAAGACCGTATTCATCTACGACGAGGACGATCATCAGGTCAGTTCCAATATCCACAAGCTCGAATTCCGGGTGGGCTCAGATGATATGACTGAGTATTTCATCATCCATCTCGACGCATTCCCTGCCGCTGTGGACCAGGACGTTACTGCGGATATCCGCTATGTGACGGAAAGGGGCGCCTCCAGAAAGCGGGACGGCCTTTCGATGAAGGTCGTAAAAACGGACGACACCGGCCTTGTCTGGTTGTGGTGTTCCAGGGACAGGACCGGCGCCGTAATTCGAATTCTCAACTAGTTTCCTAGAAGGAAAGGGCGATTCCGATGAAATCTTCGGCCTTGAGGGCGGCTCCTCCGATGAGTCCGCCGTCGATGTCGGGCTCCTGGAAGAGTTCCTTGGCGTTGGAAGGCTTGCAGCTTCCGCCGTACAGGATGGTGAGGTCGTCAGCGACGGCCTTTCCGAAGCGGGCCTCGATGACGCTGCGGATGCAGCGGTGGATTTCCTCAGCCTGGGCTGCGGTAGCGGTCTTGCCGGTTCCGATTGCCCATACGGGCTCGTAAGCGATGACGATTCTGCTCATATCATCAGCGCTGAAGTTGAAAAGGACGTTCTCAGTCTGGGCCTTGACCACGTCGAAGTGCTTGCCGGCCTCTCTCTCGTCGAGGTTTTCGCCAACGCAGAGGATGACCTTAAGACCTGCCTCAAGGGCGAGTTTGACCTTCTCTACAAGCTTTGCATCCGTCTCTCCGTAGTACTGGCGACGCTCGGAGTGACCAAGGATGGTGTACTCGCATCCGACGCTCTTAAGCATATCGACGGAGACTTCTCCGGTGTATGCTCCTTTTGCCTTGTCAGCGCAGTTCTGTGCGCTGAGGGCGATCTTGCTGCCCCTGAGGGCCTCTGCGACTGCATACAGGTGAGTGAAAGGGGGTGCGACTACGAGTTCGACGTTTGCGGGGACCTCGGCCGCCGCCTTGGCGACTGCCTTTGCGAGTTCAACTCCTTCGGGAACTGTAGTGTTCATCTTCCAGTTTCCTGCAACGATAAATTTTCTCATTTTATACAGGGTTATTTGTTTGATTTTCGGTTTTTCTGGGGGTGTTGAGGAAGGACATGGCCTTCTGGGGGCCCACAGTGGAGAACATCTTTATGCCCTCTGCGATATGGAGGCCGGCCTCCCGGATTGTCCCGAGCTCCGACTCCGTCATAGGCGAAAGGACATAGTCGATCTGCTGCCCCTTTGAAAAGTCGTTGCCTATTCCGACCCGGATCCTCGCATAATGGTCAGATCCAAGGATGTCGGTGATGTTCTGGAGCCCGTTGTGGCCGCCGGCGCTTCCTCCGGTCCTCATCCTGATTGTTCCGAAGGGGAGATTCAGGTCGTCGGAGATGACGATAAGGTTCTCCATCGGAATCCCGAGTTTTCCCATCCAGTACCTCACCGCATTTCCGCTGAGGTTCATATAGGTTGAGGGTTTCAGAAGGGTGAAGACGCGTCCCTTGAAGCGGATTTCAGCCGTATCCCCGTACCGGGCGGTGGAGAAAACGGCATTGGACGCCTGAGCCCAGGCATCCAATGTCATAAATCCCACGTTGTGCCGGGTTGAACGATACTCCTCGCCTATGTTTCCAAGGCCTGTTACAAGGAATCTCATATCAGGGGCTGCGGGTTCTTCCGGGGGAAGATTATTCTGCTTCCTTTGCAGCATCAGCAGCAGCCTGCTGCATAGCGCGCGTAGTCTTGACACGGCAGATGATGGTGTTCTTGTCAGAAAGGATGGTGATGCCGTCGAATTTCAGGTCACCTGCGGTCATTCTCTTGTCAAGACCGAGGGGAGTGACGTCGATATCAAGCTGGTCCGGGAGGTCCTTCATAAGGGCGCTGATGCGGAGCTTGCGGCTTACCTGAACGAACTTACCACCGGCCTGGACACCTACGGGATGGCCTGTGATGTTGAGGGGAACGTCGATAGCGATGGGCTTGTCTTCGCTGACTGCGAGGAAGTCCACGTGGAGGCAGTTGTCGTCCACGGGATGCCACTGGTACTCGTGAGCGACTGCGACGTACTTCTTGCCGTCGAGATTAAGGTCTACGATGTGTGCTGCGGGAGTATTGGTAAGTCCCTGGAGCTGCTTTGCGGAAACGGTGAACAGAATGTTCTCAAGTCCCTGGCCATAGAGGTTGCAGGGGACGAGACCCTGGCGGCGGAAAGCCTTCAATACCTGCTTGTTTCCTTTTTCACGGATAGTTCCGTCGAGAGAAAAATGCTTCATTTTTTCCTTTGTTAAATGTGTTACTCAGTCTGATTTTTCACAGACCCCATTGCACCAAAAAGCCCTGCGGCTTTTTAAAGGCTCGCAAAGGTAGTTATTTTTTTTCGATTTGCAAGTGATTATTTTACAAGCTCTACGGCCTTGTTCCAGGCAAGGGTGGTGTAGTAGTTGTCAAGATAGGCGGTACCGTCCGCGGGGAGGTACATCGAGTAGCCGCTGAACGTGTTGATCGGGATGGTGAGGAAATAATCCGTATGGGCGCGGTAAAGGATAGAAGCGTCAATCGCCGCATCGAGGGCGGAGAGATCCTCATCCGGGACATTCGCCTTTTGGAAGATATCCCGAAGGTCGTAGAAGAAGTGGCGGGATCCGCGGTAGTAGCGCTGGACGCGGCCGGGGTCCACGGTGTCAAGAAGGTTCCGGTAGCGCGAAATGAGGTCCTTGCATACGGCTGCGAGGTTGTCGAGCTTTCTGCAGTCCACCGCCGATACGGTCGCATAAGGGTCCTTCTGGTCCGGGGAATCGTATTGGGCGAAATAGTCCACGCACACTCCTATGGGGTCCGGATTTCCGTTACCGACAAGCCTCGAGGAGATTGTAAGGTAGTCGAAGCCTTCGGCCATAACCTCAGTCTGCGAAAAACCTACGACATCAGTAACGTCCTTGAGCTCATAAGCAACCTCTACGCAGCCCATAAGGCACGCATCGAAAAGGATATAGTCAAGATGCATTGGGATAGCTTTCGCAAAGTCCTTGATGTCAATCTCATAGCGGCTGTTTTCTACGATGTCTATCCCGATGCTCCTTGCGCTGATCGGGGACTTTGATTCGAAAAGGGAAGGATTGTAATAGTACAGCGGCGGGACCCATCCGGAAGCGTGCGATGAAAACACGAGTCCGTAACTCTTCGCGTAGAAGCGGTCTTTAACCTCGGTCAGCACATCACGGAGAGTCTCAGCCGATGCTGCGAGTACCGTGTCAGGCCACACCTTCAGCGTGTCCGCCGTTACGGTTCCTTCCGAGTCTTTGCTGAGCCTGTAGAGAACGGGATTTACCCTTGTCGAGAAATCGTAGTTCGAGACGGATTCCTTGGAAAAGACGAGAAGGACGTCGTCATCCCTGGTGTTGCCGGGGATGTATCCTTTTCGGAGGTCCCTCATATCCGGGCCGATGTATTCCTGAAGGTCGTTGTATGCGGCTGCATACATTATAAATACGTGACGGTTTTCTTCCGAAGGAGCCCTGGTGTTCCCGGAAGAACTCTTTCCGGAGGCCTCTTCTCCGGGGGAGAACCCGAAATCGTCGCCCACGGAGCAACTCCCGGCCGCAAGAACGGTCAGCGCTGCAAGAAGCCGGATGAAAAGTTTTCGCGTCATAATCTTACCAACGCGCAAAGTTAGCATTTTTCAGGGAATTATTCTAAATTTGTGTGCTATGGGACAAAATCTTGATTAAACTATATGAAACACGTTTCAAAAATGATCGCAGTGATTGGAATGGCAGCCGCCCTTTCGGGCTGCAAGGAAGGAAAGGGGGATTTCCGCTATACCGTGGACCAGTTCGCTGACCTGAAGGTAATGCGTTACAAGGTCCCGGGATGGGAGGAACTTACCCTTGGGCAGAAGGAATACGCATATCATCTTGCGGAGGCGGCAAAATACGGCCGTGACATCCTCTGGGACCAGAACTGCAAGGAGAACCTCCGTATCCGCCACGCCGTGGAGGCCGTGCTGGAGAACTATTCCGGCGACCGCGCATGCCCGGAGTTCAAGGATTTCGAAGTTTATTCAAAGAGGCTCTTCTTCTCAAACGGGATGCATCACCACTATGCGGAGGACAAGTTTTTCCCGGAATGCCCGAGGGAGTACTTCGAGGGCCTTCTGGAAGCTGTCGGAAAGGCCGATAAGGACCTCGTCGAGATTATTTACAACCCCGACATCTATCCCCAGAGACGCTTCAACGGCTCCACCGGGGATATCGTGAAGCAGTCCGCCGTGAATTTTTACGAGGGAGTTTCCCGCGATGAGGTGGAGGCCTACTATGCCGGTATCATGGACCCGGATGATCCGGAGCCTGTCTCATATGGGCTCAATACTAAGGTTGTGAAGGGGGAGGACGGAGTCATCCGCGAACTTCCCTGGAAGGTCGGCGGAATATATGGGCCTGCGATCGAGAAAATCTGCGGCGAACTTGCCCTTGCGAGGGAATGTGCTGAGAATGACATCCAAAAGCGCGCGCTCGGGCTCCTTATAGAATACTACAATACGGGAGACCTCCGCAAATGGGATGAATTCAACATCGAGTGGGTGAAGGATACGATAGGGACCGTGGATTTCATCAACGGATTTATCGAGGACTACAACGATCCTCTTGGCCGGAAGGCATCCTGGGAGGGCTACGTCAATATCAAGGATATGGAGGCGTCCCGCCGTACGGAAATCCTCAGCGAGAATGCCCAGTGGTTCGAGGACCATTCCCCGGTTGATCCCCGTTTCCGGAAGGAAACCGTCAAGGGCGTATCCGCAAAGGTGATAAACGCCGTATGCCTTGCCGGAGACAGCTATCCGTCAACTCCTATCGGAATCAACCTCCCCAACGCGGACTGGATCCGCAAGGAGCACGGCTCAAAGTCCGTAACTATCGCAAACATCACTGATACATACGACTTCTCCGCCCAGGAAATGCCCACGAGCACCCTCAAGGAATTCGCCTGGAGCGAAGAGGAAATAGCCCTCGAGAAGCAGTGGGGGTCCATCGCGGACAATATCCACACGGACCTTCACGAGTGCCTTGGTCATGCTTCCGGCCAGCTCCTTCCCGGAGTCTCCGGAACAGCCCTCGGGGAGTATGCATCGGCCCTCGAAGAGGCGAGGGCTGACCTTTTCGGGCTCTACTACGTAGCGGACCCCAAGATGGTCGAGCTCGGAATAATCCCCAACATGGAGGTCTACAAAGCCGGCTATTCGGACTATATCAGGAACGGGCTCATGGTCCAGTTCACCCGTGTCGAACTTGGCCGCCCCAACACTGAGGCCCATATGCAAAACCGTAAGCTCATCGCTGAGTGGTGCTACGAAAAGGGCGCTGCTGACGGCGTTATCGTCCGTCGCGAGCGGGACGGCAAGACTTACTTCACCGTAGAGGACTACGAGGCTCTCCGCGGCCTGTTCGCAGAGCTTCTCGCTGAAATCCAGAGGATTAAATCAGAGGGTGACTACGAAGCCGGAAAGGCCCTTGTCGAGACCTATGCTGTCCATATCGACCCCGCTCTCCACAAGGAGGTGAAGGAGCGCTACGAGGCCCTTGATCTCAAGCCTTACGGCGGCTTTATCAATCCGGAAATCAGGCCAGTCAGAAGAGGCGGCAAGGTCGTTGACTACGAGATGGTCTATGGGGACGACTACCTGGGCCAGATGCTGGAGTACGGCCGTAAATACGGCACTCTCTAGCGTTGTGTTATGGCAGACCTTCTCTCCGGATTCAGGGACTACCTTACGATAGAGCGCAGGATGTCGCCGGCAACGGTGACATCCTACTGCTCTGACGTCAAGGGCCTCCTGGATTTCTCCGGAACGGTGAAGGCGTCGGAACTGGACACGGAAACCATAATATCCTATATGGGCTGTCTTAGCGACGGCGGCATTTCGAAGCGGTCCCAGGCGAGGCTTCTGAGCTCGCTGAGGTCGTTTTTCGGATGGTGTGTGGAGGAAGGCGATATCACGGATAATCCCTGTGACAGGATAGAGGCCCCGAAACTGGGGCGTCACCTTCCGGAAGTCCTTTCCGAGGAGGAAGTAACCGCGCTTTTGGAGTCCGTCGATACGTCAACCCCTACAGGGAAGCGCGACCGGGCTATCCTCGAGGTCCTTTACGGATGCGGCCTCCGTGTAAGCGAAGCCGCCGGGCTCAGGATATCCGGAATCTTTATGGAGGAAGGGTTCGTCAACATCATCGGAAAGGGTGACAAGCAGCGGCTGGTCCCCCTTGGCGGGATGGCGGAAGAGGCGATAGACAATTACCTGGAATACAGGCCCATCCCTGCCGGACGGCAGTATGATGACTTTCTCTTTCTCAGCCGCCAGGGAAAGCCCCTGAGCCGGGTTTACATCTTCAATATGGTAAAAAAGCAGGCGATGATCGCCGGCATCCGCAAGGAGATTTCCCCCCATACTTTCCGCCACTCATTCGCGACTCATCTTATCGAACACGGAGCGGACCTGCGTATAGTCCAGGAGATGCTTGGTCACGAGTCCATCCTCACCACAGAGATATACACCCACATCGACACCTCCACTTGGCAGGCGTCGATCCTTAAGCATCATCCGAGGAATTAGGGCCTCAGGCGTCTTCGCTCTGGGCCTGGAGGAAGCACTGGCGGCAGAGGGGTTCGTAGGTGTCTTTTTCTCCAAGGACGACGAGTTTCCGGCTGTCGGACAGACGGTGCGAGTGATTTGCGGGGGAGCCGCAGCGGACGCAGATTGCGTGGACCTTCTGGACGTCTTCCGCGATTGCCATCAGGCCGGGCATGGGCCCGAAGGGTTTCCCAAGGTAATCAGTGTCAAGTCCGGCGATGATTACGCGGACGCCCCGGTTTGCGAGGGTCTGGCAGACTTCGATGATCGAGTCGTCGAAAAACTGGGCTTCGTCGATACCGACAACTTCCACGTCGGGGTCAATCTGGAGCATCCTCGAAGGGGATTTGATAGGGGTGCAGGAAATGCTGTGGGAATCGTGGGACACTACGTCGAGGTCTGAGTAACGCTTGTCGATAGTTGGTTTGAACGTCGCGATTTTCTGTTTGGCGAACTGGGCCCTTTTAAGTCTTCTGATCAGTTCTTCCGTCTTACCTGAGAACATTGAGCCGCAAACGACCTCGATGCTGCCCATTTTTTTTGCGTTTTCCAAAAACATTTCCGTAAATTTGTGTGGTTGACTTCTACTTACAAAGATAGTCAAAATATTGGCTTGTCGTATGGAAAAAATTGACAAAAATATCATACTTTCGCTGGAGGAGCGCTTGGGTGCGCTGAAGGCGGAAATCGATAAGATTTCGGAAGAGATCAAGGCGCTGAAGGCCGTCCCGGAGGAGCTCCCGGTTCCTGCTCCGGCTCCTGCTCCGGAAGACATTCCGGAAGACGACGGAGTGGACTTCACGGGCATCGAGCTCGGCCTCGACGATATCGAGCTCGAGCCAGCGCCGGTAGGGACAGAGGGTCCCGTCCGGTACGCTCCTTCGGAGCTATCCTTCCCAGACGTCCCGTCTGGGCCCCTCCCTCTGACACGGCCGAGGGCGGCCATGCCGGCGGGACCCTCTGTCCCTACCGGCGCTGAAGCCGAGCCTATACCCGAGCCTATACCCGAGCCTATACCCGAGCCTATACCCGAGCCGGCACCCGAACCGGTGTCGGAGGCGGAGGAAGAGGAGGAATTCCCGGAGGGTCCGGACATATCCGCGACGGCACACCTCCCCTGGAGGACAGACCGCGTAGGGATCAGGGTAAAGAACCTCCGGAGCGCCATTTCCCTCTACGACAGGGCCCTTTTCATCGGAACCCTGTTCAAGGAGGATTATTCCCTGTATGACAGCACGATATCGGCCCTGAATAACCTTGAGACGCTGGATGAGGCTGTGGAGTACATTGTGGTCCATTTCCCCGGATGGAACCTCCGTTCAGATGTCGTCTATAACTTTATGATGGCCGTACGGAAAAAATTGGGTTAGTAAGCAGTGGCCGGAAAACTTTACATAGTCCCGACTCCTGTCGGAAACCTTGAAGACATGACGGTCCGTGCCGTCAATGTCCTGAAGGCTGCGGACCTTATCCTCGCGGAAGACACGAGGACAAGCAGCGTGCTCCTGAAACACTACGACATCCACAGACCACTGAAATCCCATCACAAGTGGAACGAGCACGAAACCGTTGCGGCAATTAAGGAAAAGATCCTCGAGGGGGCGGACGTCGCCCTTGTCAGCGACGCCGGAACTCCCGGAATCTCGGATCCAGGGTTCCTTCTTGTGAGGGCCTGCGCGGAAGAGGGAATTGTCGTCGAGACCCTCCCGGGAGCGACCGCCTGCATCCCTGCGCTGGTCTCCTCCGGCCTTCCCTGTGACAAATTCGCCTTCGAGGGCTTCCTGCCCCAGAAAAAGGGCCGCACGACCCTTCTTGAGAAACTCTCCGGCGAAACCCGCACCATGGTCTTCTACGAGTCGCCATACCGTCTCGTGAAAACCCTCCGTCAAATGATAGAATACTTCGGGCCGGAGCGCCGGTGCTCCGTCGCCCGCGAAATATCCAAAATACACGAAGAGCACATCAGAGGTACGCTTTGCGAAGTCGTCTCGCGGCTCAGCGAACACGAACCCAAAGGGGAAATCGTGATCGTTGTGGCCGGCTCTCCCGAAAAGAAAAAGGGAAGGCATAACAAAGATGACACAGAAGAAGACCTCTCCGGAAGGCAGTGACGGGAAACGTCCCCTTTCCGCCTCGTTCGTAACCGGCGCTATCGCCCTCATTTTCCTCGTTACAGGCTACCAGACCGCCCTTTTTGTCCATAAGGCCGCGGTCTCCTCGGTCGCGGCCCATATGGACCGCCCGGACACCGTCTACATCTATGTCGGCGCAAAAGGGGGAGAGGCAGAGCCTTTTCGGAGCATTTGCCGTGATACGGTCGCGAAGCGACGCGCAGATAAGGCTCTGCCTCCCCCCAAAATTGCGCCGGCAGGAAGAAGCGCGGAGATGCGGGAGGCTGTAAGGAAGGTATATCCGCGGAAGGTGGAGAGTTTCCGCTTTGACCCTAATACGGCATCCCTGGATGAGCTGGAAAGGCTGGGCTTCTCGCCGAAGCAGGCGGAGTCCATCCTCAGATACCGCGAAAAGGGGGGACGGTTCCGCCGGAAGGAAGATTTTGCCAAGTCCTACGTCGTCGCGGATTCCGTTTATCAAAGGCTTGAACCCTATATCGATATCCCTAAGATAGACTTGAACAGGGCTGACAGCGCGGCGTTCACTTCTCTCCCCGGAGTGGGGAAGTGGTTCGCAGCGAAGATGGTTGAACACCGGAGGGCGCTTCACGGGTATTCGTATCCGGAGCAGCTGATGGACATATATAATTTCGACAGGGAGAAATACGAGGGACTGAGGGACCTCATCCGGGTAAGTCCTCCGGAGCCGTATCCGCTCTGGACCCTTCCGTCAGACAGTCTGAGGAAACACCCGTACATCCGGACTTTCGGCGCAGCGAGGGCGATAGTGCTTTTCCGGGAGAACAGTCCGAAGGAAGAATGGACCGTCGGGATGCTGAAGCAAAACGGCATCCTCCCGGAGGAAGATGCCGAAAAGCTTTCACGCTGTCTGATTGAATGTCCTCAGTAGCTGTAATTGAGCGGGGCGGGCTCGACTATGAAACCGTCGACGTCGTTAGTGAACTGGTAAGCCTCTTCGCCAATGGAGTCCCTTGATATGCGGTCAATGTAGTTGACGTGCATATGAGCCGTGGCGACGTTTTCGACGCGGATGTTCTTTGTCATATCATAGAATATGTCAAAGATCCTGTCTTTGGAGAGGGGATAGCTGTAATAGGGACCATAAGTGTAAGGCCCCAGCACGACGCCATCACCGTCAGCAAAAATGCAGTAGAGGGTAGTGTCCGCCTCGACATCATCGAGGGTGTCGCACGAAAAAGCCAGCAGTCCGGCGACAACGAAGGCGGCCGCCATGAGGAATCGTTTCATAATCAGTCGTTAACGTGTTTGAGGGCTTCACGGATACGGGCTTCGATTTCCTCGGAGAGTTCCGGATTGTCCTCGAGAAGCTTCTTTGCGCCTTCCCTTCCCTGGGCAAGTTTCGCATCGTTGTAGCTGAACCAGGAGCCGGACTTTACGATGATGCCGGTCTCAACTCCGAGGTCGATGATTTCGCCCGAACGGGAGATACCCTCGCCGAATACGATGTCGAATTCCGCCTTCTTGAAAGGAGGAGCCATCTTGTTCTTTACCACCTTGACCTTCACGTGGTTTCCCAGCGCTTCCTCGCCGTCTTTGATCTGAGTCGTGCGACGGATGTCGAGCCTGACGGATGCGTAGAACTTGAGGGCGTTGCCTCCGGTCGTCGTCTCCGGGTTTCCGAACATAATGCCGATTTTCTCGCGGAGCTGGTTGATGAAGATACAGCAGGTGTTAGTCTTGGAAATGTTTGCGGTGAGCTTACGGAGGGCCTGGCTCATCAGCCTTGCCTGGAGTCCCACCTTGTTGTCACCCATCTCTCCCTCGATTTCCGCGCGGGGAGTAAGGGCCGCGACGGAGTCAATGACGACGATGTCGATTGCTCCGGAGCGAATCAGGTTGTCAGCGATTTCGAGCGCCTGTTCGCCGTTGTCAGGCTGGGAGATCAGGAGCGTTTCGAGGTCCACGCCAAGGGCCTTGGCGTAAGTACGGTCGAAAGCGTGCTCCGCATCGATGATTGCTGCGATTCCGCCGGCCTTCTGGGCCTCCGCAATCGCGTGGATGGCGAGAGTGGTCTTACCGCTGGACTCGGGACCGTAGATTTCTATGATCCTTCCTTTTGGATAACCACCGATTCCCAACGCGTGGTCCAGAGCGATAGAACCGCTCGGGATTACCTGCGACTCATCCCATTGTGGCTGATCTCCAAGCTTCATGATGGTACCCTTGCCGTAGTCTTTCTCGATCTTGTCGATCGTGGCCTGCAGCGCCTTCAGACGGGCGGCGTTCACATCGGCACCTTTCTTTTCTTCTGCTTCCTTAGCCATAATGATTGTTTTTATTGTTGGTTAGTTGTCAATTACGGCCCTTTTTGACCGATTATGGCAAAGTTATGAATTTTGGTTTTAATTCACTCTTTTTTTTGATTATTTTTGCACATAGAAAAAATGGCAGCCCCGGATGAAGAAACGTCTACTTGGAATGACCCCCTCCGAACTCGGAGAAACCGCGCTTTCGAAAGGCCTTCCCGGCTTCGCCGGAAAGCAGGTCGCAAGGTGGATGTACGTGCGTAGGGAAACTTCCCTTGAGGCTATGACAGACCTGTCGAAATCCGGCAGGGAAGCCCTTGGGGAGGAGTTCGAGGTTGGCGCGGCTATGCCGGTTTCCGTCGTCTGCTCAGCGGACGGAACGAGAAAGTACCTTTTCCCCGTGGACGGGGATCCCCAGAACGCCGTCGAGGCGGTGATGATACCGGATGATGACAGGAAAACCCTCTGCGTATCCTCTCAGGCCGGCTGCAAGATGGGTTGTAAATTCTGTATGACGGGGCGCCAGGGTTTCCACGGAAACCTCTCCGCGGCGGATATCCTTTCCCAGTTCATTACAATAGATGAGTCGTCGGAGCTCACTAACGCCGTTTTTATGGGGATGGGTGAACCCCTCGACAACTGGGAAAACGTGAAAAGGGCGATAGATGTGCTTACCGCTCCTTGGGGCTTCGCCTGGAGCCCGAAGAGGATAACCCTTAGCACAATCGGGGTGATCCCTAATCTCCGGAAATACCTTGACGAATCGCGCTGCCACCTTGCCGTGAGCCTTCACAACCCTTTCCCGGAGGAAAGGCTCGAGATTATGCCCGTCGAGAAACTCTACCCTATGGAAGATGTGCTGGACCTTATCAGACAGTATGATTTTACGGGCCAGCGCCGCGTGAGTTTCGAATATACCATGTTTGCGGGGTTTAACGACTCCCCGCGTCACGCTGAAGCGCTTGTCCGCCTTCTGAGGGGCCTTGAGTGCCGCGTGAACCTTATCCGTTTCCATAAGATCCCCGATTTCCCTTACGGGACTTCTTCGGACGAGGTAATGGAAGATTTCAAGAACCGTCTCCAGCGGGGCGGACTGACCGCAACAATCCGCGCATCCCGCGGCGAGGATATCCTCGCGGCCTGCGGAATGCTCTCCGGAAAGCATAGGAGGGGAGAAAGATGAAAAGGTTCTTCCTGGTAATATGGGCCCTTGTCCTTGTCGTTTCGGGATTGAATGCGCAATCCCGCTCGTCGGCGACCTTCGGCCTCGACCCTTCGGACGATGACGCCCTGGAGAGAATCCGTTCAAGGAGCGACAGTATCCGGCGTCACCGCCCCGTGATAGCGCTTGTGCTGAGCGGCGGCGGAGCGAAGGGCGCGGCCCAGATAGGCACCCTTAAAATGCTCGAAGATTACGACATTCCCGTGGATATGATCGTAGGAACCAGCGTCGGAGGGCTTCTGGGCGGTTTCTATGCCCTTGGTTATCCGGCTTCTTTCCTGGATTCCCTGGTCCGGTCCATTGACTGGGGACTTGCCCTGAGCGATGACATCCCACGCGAGTATATCTCTTACCAGAAAAAGGAGTACGACTCTAAATTTGCGCTTTCGATGCCCTTCACTCTCAGAAAGAAAAACATCGAAGTGCGTCCTCTTGCCGGGCAGAGCCTCGTTGGCGGCCTCAACGTCAGCTATATCATTTCCTCCCTGTCCTCTGGATATGCGGATTCGACGGACTTTTTCAAGCTCCCCATCCCTTTTGCCTGCGTCGCGACGGATATGGTCTCCTGCAAGGCCAAGGTATGGCATAGCGGAAGCATAAACGAAGCTCTCCGGTCCACTATGGCAATCCCTGGCGTCTTCGCCCCGGTGAGAACTGGAGGGATGGTCCTGGTGGACGGTGGAATGAGGAACAATTTCCCCGCGGATATCGCAAAGGATATGGGCGCTGACGTTGTAATCGGGGTGAATCTTTCCAGCACGATGGACTCTACGGACGAGTCGACTCTCCGTAACTTCGGCGATATCGCGATGAGGGGAATAGATATGTTCGGAAGCGACTCATACGAGCGTAACGTCAAACTTGTGGATATCCACATCCGCCCTGACGTCAACCCATACCATATGCTGAGTTTCAGCCCGGATAACATAGACACCCTGCTTGTCCGCGGCTACAGGGCCGCAGATGCCCACGCATATGAATTCGCTATGCTGAAGAGCCGGTGCGGAGACGCCGGCCATACCCTTCAGGGCACCCCGGCCGTGGATATAAACGAAACCCCCGTGGTCATAGGAGATGTCTCCGTCACCGGAGTCTCTCCGGAGGAGGCGGAGACCATAAAGTCCAGGATCTACCCCAAGCCCGGAAAGATCGTCAGCCGCCGCGAGGCGGAAAACGCCGTCGCCTCGATCTTCGGCCGCGGAGGATATAATATGGTGAGCTATGATATGCTTGGGTCCGGGGAACCGTACACCTTCCATCTGAATTGCGTTAAGGGACCTAAGAACCGCCTTGGAGTGGGTCTGAGGGTGGATTCTGAGGAACTTGTATCCCTTCTTTTCAACGTCGGGTTCAACACCACCTCTCCCCACGGCTCCGCGCTGGACCTGACAGGAAAGATAGGCTCGAATCCCTACTTCGATTTCCACTACATCCTTAACATTCCCGCACTTCCTACCCTGAACTTCAGGGCTTTCGTCAGATGGACGGACAGGAACCGGTTCTACTACGGAGGAAACCGATTCAATATAAATTACCTGACTTTCTCGCAGGAGCTGTACCTCTCGAATATAGCCTGGTCGGAATTCGATATGAAACTTGGAATCCGCAACGACCTCTACAAGATCAACTCCCTTCTGACTGACGATATCGTCGCGTCATATGACCGTTCCGCAGCGAAAATGGACTACCCGTCCATATTCCTCGAAGGTACGGCGGACAGTACGGACGACAGCTATTTCCCTACGGAAGGAATCTTCGGCCGGCTCCGGGCGGACATTATCACTAAGGCGCTGGAAGAAAACCCCTCCTCCGCGTTTCTTGGTGTCGCGAGCGCCAGCGGGGCAATGCCGCTTTCAGTCGGCCGCTTTACCGTAACGCCGTCCGGCTATCTCCGTCTCGTCTGGGGTTCCAGTACGACGCCGCTGCCCTTTGCAAACGTCATCGGAGGCTATATGAGAGGCCGGTATGTGGACCATCAGATTCCTTTCATCGGCATAGCTAATGCCGCTTACCGGAGGGACAATATCGCCGTTGCCCGTATGGACTTCAGGCTCCATATTTTCAAAAACAGCTATCTCACCGCTACATACAATTTCTGCCGCGACTTCGACAGCTTCTACGAGTTCGAGTACGGTGAAAGCATCCACGGCGCCGGGATAGGCTACGCTTATGCTACGGTCGCAGGTCCTTTTACTGCAAATGTATTCTGGTCCTCGCTTACCGGAAAGGTTGGTGTGTATTTTTCATTCGGATTTGATTTCTGATGGAAGAAGGTCTTAAAGAACGGGTTCTTGGGAAACTCCAGAAGCTTTCTTCCCGCGCGGAGTACTGCACGGGAGACATCCGCCGGAAGGCCCTGAAAGCTCTCGAAGGGGATTCCGAGGCCGCGGAGTGGGTCGTTTCGAGACTCGTTGAGGAAAAGTATGTGGACGATCTCCGCTACGCCTCAGCTTTTTCCCGCGAAAAGGCTTCGATCCAGGGCTGGGGACCCGTGAAAATCCGCTTCCAGCTCCGCTCGAAGGGTATTTCCGACGATGTGATTTCGGAAGCCCTCGGGGAAGTGGACTCCGACCGCGCATCCTCCCGTCTTGAAAAACTGCTTGCTGAGAAATACCGTACCCTCGCAGGCGATCCCGCCGCGAAACTTAAACTCCTAAAGTTCGGCCTTACCAGAGGGTACGACTACGACACTCTCCGTCCGGTGGTGGAAGAGATTGTCGCTCCAGATAAATCCAACTGATCGTCCTTATGTACGTTTTCGTCAATGCCAGGAATTTCCCTGACGCGGGGAAATATCTCGAAGCCTTTGAGAGTATCTACCTTGAAGCGTTCCCTAACCCCTCGGAACAGGAGCCTTATCCACATATCCTGGAAAGGATACAGAATCCTCCCGCAGGTCCGTCTCCGGAGACTTACGCAGTACTCCTGATTGAAGATGAAACGGTCCTTGGAGGAATGATTGCGGACTGGTACCCTGCCGCTTCATCGCTTGAAATCATATATATCGCCATATGCTCAGGTGCGCGCAGGAGGGGGTTCGGATCAGCACTTCTCAAGGGCGGCCTCAAGGAAATAAAGAAGAATCTCCGTGGAGTAAAATACGTGTTTTTCGAGTCGGAGAACCCGATGGACCCGGAGAATCTCGAGTCTGAAGGGGGTATGGACCCGGTCCGCCGCCTGTGGTTCTTTGCGAACGCGGGAGCGATGAGAATTCCCGTTGACTATGTACAGCCTCCGCTGAAGGCCGGCGGCGACTTTGCCTCGAATATGTTCCTTTTCATCCTTCCGGGAAAGGGTCGTGATAAGATGCCGTCTGAGCATCTTGCCGGATTCCTTGAGGCATTCTACGACGGTCTCAAGGGAGAAGCCGTGGGACAGGAAGACAGGTGGGAGTACGAATTGGCGAAGATGAAGGCCCAGATCGAAAGGGTCGAAGACGAAAAGGGGGATGTCCGGTTCGACCATCTGAAGGAAACTCCCCATTTTACGTTCGACAAAGTTTCAGTCGCCGGTCATTTCCTTATGGACGGGAAACCGTCCGACAGCTTTTCTAAGGAATCTCTCGGTACCTGTCCTGTCTTCCACTCCTATGAGACGGACCTTATGGACTACAGCCACCAGGGCGAAGACCGCCCTTTTGTGACCCATTTCAAAACTATCGACTGCGGAGTACTTCTGCACCTGCCGGGATGCTACAGATATACTTCAGAGGGTGAATCGTACTTCCGTCTCGTTAACTCCGATCCGCTTGTCGTGGATGTGAGCACGGACTGGTCCTTCCGCCCCGATACGGGCGAGGTCCTGGCCCATCTCGTCCTGTGTCCGTCCGAAGGCTACTCCTTCACGGAACTCGACTTTATCCGGCTTGTAACAGCATTCGGAAGCAAGCAGGAAGAGTATCAGGCGCTGTCTCCGGAAAGGACCATAGCGACCAAAGGCTGGAGCGCGTTCAGATTATCCACAGGCACGAAAGACAAGCCCCTTCTTACCTCGGAGGAGTGGATATCCTCGAAGCTTGGCGAAGGCACTTTCCATATGGAGGGGTCCGGAATCAGCGACCTGAACATGGAAGGTACAACCCTTGACGGAGAGCTGCTGTTCGGGTCGTTCGGGGATTTCCTGGATTCTGTCCCCAAGGCCAGCCTCTGGAACCGTACCCTTTGCGGAATGCTCCTTGGGATATTCGATTTTGAAAGGATGAATTCTCCGGAGGTCTATGATACGATCCAGCCCATGGTCAAGCGTTCCGATTCCTTCTGCCTTCTCAGCCGGGGTCACCTTATGAAGCTCTCCTTGCAGGATGATGAGGAGTACGAAAGGGTCGATAATATCCTTATAAGCCCATATCTGCTGATTCCGAGCGCCGCCCTCGCCTTCAACGAGATACTTCTGCGCGACAGCCAGAAACACCTCGATGGGGCCGATGAGGGTTCCGTCCGCGAGCCTTCCGCCCTCATCAAATTCTTTACGGACAGATGGTATATGGCCCGGGGCAGGAGACTTCAGAAAATATGCACGGATGTCAATAAAGCCCTTACAGACCTGTATCTTGACGGGTTCTTCCAGTACGGGAGTGAGCAGGAACTCCTCCATACCGGAGGAGAACGCCGCGGACTGGACAAGAAAATAAACCTCCTCCGCCGGAAACTGGGGAATCTCAAGGCGGAGGCGGACGGTTATCAGCAGAATTACGAAGACGGAATGAGTACCAACGAGAATATGATTCTCCTGGTGCTTGCTATCCTGCAAGTTGTCACGGCCCTCTTCCACGAGGGACAGGAGTGGTGGCTGATCACGACATCCCTGATCCTTGTCGCAGTCTTCCTCGTCGTGGGACGCGGAAGACTCAACAGGAAGAGGAAGGATTGATTTACCGCCTATTTCCGGCCGTGCTTTTTACCCTTCTTACGGAAGACAAGGACGCCGATAAGCGCAAGGACGGCAACTCCCAGTATGATGTAGGTAACGACACCTGCATTGTCACCCTTTACGCGTGACCACATCTCAAGAAGCTTGTCCGTGCGGTCTCCGCTGTCATGCATCATTCCGCAGCGCTCCACGAGGGCGGTCGGAGGATACATAATGGGGTTGAGGGCGACTGCCGTAGCCTCAGGACCGAAGAAGTAGCTTGCGTCCTCAAGTTCGTAAGCCTCGGGATCCTGCATGGCTTCGAGGATTTCATCCCCGCCGATGCAGCTCACGTATCCGATTACGTCCATATTGCGGAGGGCGTTCTCGGGCTTGCACATAAAGTTGATGAAGTAGCGGGCGGCCTTGACGTTCTTTGCGTACTTGGGAATAACCCATCCGTCGAACCATACGATGCTGCCATCCTCGGGGACTGCGTAATCGAGGGAAACGCCAACCTCCCGAGCCTCTTCGACAGCCCACTGGGCATCACCGCTCCAGGTCACGTTGATCCAGGCCTTCTCCTGAGTCATCCTCTCCTTGCCGAAGTCTGCCTCCCAGCCGGAAACATTGTCCTTGAAGGTGTCGAGGAAGGCTTCTACCTGGGCGATGGACTCGTCGGAGGAATCGAAACTGATCTTTTCGAGGTCGAGTTCCCCGCTGTCAATCCTGTCGCGGTTGAGGGCGATGAGAAGAGAAGTGTAGATGTCGCGGAAAGCGTCCTTCACAAAGAGTTTGCCCTTCCACTTGGGATCCTGGAGGGTATACCAGGACGATGCCTCCTCGCGGGTGACATACTTTGTGTTGTAGAGCATACCAACAGTGCCCCACATATAGCCCACGGAGTAGTCGTTAGCGTTCTTTCCGTACCCTTCGATCTGATTGAACTTCTCAATCATATAGGGGGCGACGTTGCCGATATAGTCGGGTGTGTCACCGAAATCGCGGTCGATGGGGAGGAGGAGATCCTGGCGGAGCATCCTTTCGATGATGTACTCCGAAGGGCACACCACGTCGAAGTCTTCGTGACCGAGTTCGATCTTTGAGAGCATTATCTCATTGATGTCGAAAAGCTGGTAGACAATCTTGACGGGTTCGCCCGTCTGCTCTTCGTACCACTGTTCGAATTCGGAGATGAGGTCTTCGTCGATGTAATCGGCCCAGTTGTAAACTTTCAGGGTGTGGGCCCTGTCTGCGGCAAAGACCGTGGCGCCGGCAAGAAGTGCCGCAGCGGCCACCGTGAGAAGTTTCTTCATCGTTTTACCTTGGTTTTATTGTTTGACTTTATAGTTCTGACATTGATGATTACAAGCAGCAGCAGGACCGTCAGGAACACCACCGTCATAAGGGGACGGAGTTCCGGGGTAAGGCCGCCCTTGCGCGCATCGGCATAAATGAAGGTCGAGAGGGTCTCCAGACCCTGGTTTCCCTTTGTAAAGAGGGTGACCGCAAAATCGTCGATGGAAAGGGTGAATGCGAGGATGAAGCCGGAGATCATTCCCGGTTTGATCTGCGGGATGATGACCTTGCGGAGAGCCTGCGAGGGAGTTGCCCCGAGGTCCAGTGCGGCTTCGTACACGTTAGGATTCATCTGGCGGAGCTTAGGCATCACGCTGAGCACGACGTAGGGCGTGCAGAAGGTGATATGGGCCAGAAGGACTGTCACGTACCCCTGAGTTATGCCTATCCCCACGAACAGCAGGAACAGCGAAATACCCGTGATGATGTCCGGGTTTAGCATCGGGATGTCGTTGACGAAATTCACGGCAGCCTTCGTCCGCCCTTTCAGGTTATGGATTCCGATTGCCGCGACGGACCCGAGAATCGTCGAGAAAACTGCGGCCAGGATACCTATCGTAAGGGTATTCTCGACGGAACGGAGCATCGCGTTGCTGACCCCTCCGGCGAAGAGGTTCTCGTAGAGAGCGGTAGAGAATCCGGTCCAGTTCCCGAGCACCTTGGCCTCCGTGAAGGAGAATATCGCGATGATCAGGATGGGCGAGTACAAAAGGATGAGAAGAAGCCACAGATAGGACTGGGCGAAGAATCTTTTCCAGTTCATATCAGTCCTCCCGTCTCATCTTCCACTTCCTTGCCGCTGTCGGAAAGAAGGGTGGTCACACCTATTATTACAAGCATTATCAGCGAAAGCGCGGCACCGTAGTTCCACATTCCGTTGTTGATGTTCTCCTGGATGGTCGTACCGAAGAGCTTGACCTTGTTCATAGTGAGAAGCTCAGCGACGGCAAATGTCGATATAGTGGGCATAAACACCATAAGGATTCCGCTCCAGACGCCGGGCATCGAAAGGGGCACTGTCACCTTCGTAAACACCTTCAGGGGGCTTGCGCCAAGGTCCTGGGCCGCTTCCGCGTAGGAGCGGTCCATCTTGTTCAAGGTGTTGTAGATAGGATATATCATAAACGGAAGGAAGTTGTACACCATTCCGAAAAGAAGCGCGCCCTCCCCGAGGGGTATCTTCGAAAAATCGAAGAGCGCGACGGTTGCAAGGGTACGGATAAGCATATTTATCCACATCGGGAGGATGAACAGCATTACCGTAACCGCGGACCTGTTGAGCGAAGGGTTGCTCAGTATCCACGCCGCCGGATATCCCAGCAGAAGGCAAAGGACCGTCGTGATGAGAGCAATCTCTATGGAGTAGATAAACGTATTGAGATCCTCTTTGGTATTGAAGAACTTCACGAAGTTATCAAGGGTGAAACTTCCGTCACTTCCTCTGAAAGCATACAGGAAGACCATCACAAGAGGCATCACTACGAACACCGCCATGAAGATTATGTACGGTATGGACCAGTATGATCTCTTGAATGTTTTCATCCTTCAGCGGCCTTTGTGATCTTGATCCCCTTGGGAATGAAGTTGATGCCCACTAGGTCACCCTTGTCCCAGATGTCGTTAGTGTCCACATAGATATGGTCGCCGTCTTCGGTGAGGATCGTGAGGTGATAGTGGTCTCCCTGATACAGGATGAAGTGGACCTCGCCGGCGAGCGCGCCTTCTTCCCTGTTGTCAAGAAGGTCGACATCCTCGAAGCGGATCTCCACTCGGACGGAGTCTCCCTCCTCAAGCCCTTCCTGGGGGAGGCACTCGAAAACAGCGCCGAGTATTTCCACGTGGGTATTGTCCTTCATCACTCCTTCGAAAACGTTACGGGTACGCTCTTTACGCATAACCTGGATGTCATCCGGATCTATGTAGAGCATCACTTCCGATCCGACGGGGTAAGGGTCGTAGTCGTGGATCATCAGTTCGTAACCGGTATCCGTGTCCACCCACATCTCATAATGGACCCCCTTGAAGGTGCAGGAATTCACGGTTGCCTTAAACTGGCACTTTGCAGGATCCGTAGTGAAGTAGATATCTTCCGGACGAACCACGACATCGACAGGGACATCCTCTCCGAAACCTTCGTCGACACAGTCGAATTCGTGTTTGAGGAAGGCTACGCGGCGGTCCCGCATCATCCTGCCTTTGAGGATGTTGGACTCCCCGATGAAGTCCGCGACGAATGAATTCACGGGCTCGTTATATATGTCCATGGGCGTTCCTATCTGCTGGATCTTTCCTTCGTTCATTACGACGATGGTGTCCGACAGGGTAAGGGCCTCTTCCTGGTCGTGGGTTACGTATATAAAGGTGATACCGAGCTTTCTGTGCATCTCCTTGAGCTCGATCTGCATGTCTTTTCGCATTTTCAGGTCGAGGGCGGCGAGAGGTTCGTCGAGGAGAAGGACCTTGGGCTGGTTCACGATGGCGCGCGCAATCGCGATACGCTGCTGCTGACCGCCGGAGAGAGTCTCGACATCGCGGTCCTCATAATCAGACATCGCTACGAGCTTGAGGACCTTCCGGACCCTCTTGTCGATTTCGTCCTCCGGGACCTTTTTCAGTTTCAGGCCGAAGGCGATGTTGTCGTAGACGTCAAGGTGGGGGAACAGGGCGTAGCGCTGGAAGACGGTATTGAGCTCCCTTTTGTGGGGAGGGACTCCGGAGATGTCCTTTCCGTCCATTGTGATTACGCCTTCATCCGGCTGGAGAAAGCCGGCAATCTGCCTCAGAAGGGTTGTCTTACCGCATCCTGAAGGCCCCAGAAGGGTAATGAATTCACCCTTCCTGATATAAAGATTGATATCATCCAGCACCTTCTTCCCCGAAAAACTCTTTGAAAGATGCGAGATTTCAATTATGTGATCTGTCATTTCCCTACAGAATGTTTATGTACCAGATTGCGCCTAGGGTAAGGGAAGCGCATTCCCATTCGGTATTGTAACCTGCAACCGCGTGGAGGCGGAGATTTTCGAGGGGATACCATTGCACGGCCGCGCCGCCGAAAAAGTCAGTGTCGTCACCGAATTTTTCGATTCCGCCCTTGAGGAAGAATTCCAGCGAGTCCGACAAGCTCCAAAGGACCGAGGGCATCGCGGTGATTCTTGCGGGGATGTTGTAGTCCGACGGATACATCTGGCTGAAGAGGTCCAGAGTGAGGAGGAAATCGCCCGCCTGATATTTCTGACCGAGGGCCAGGATGTTCCAGAAGGTCCCCTGATTGCCCAAGAATCCGTCGAGGGCGGTCCAGCTCCATTTCGTCTCTATGCCTCCGACGTTACCCAGCCATCCGAGCGAATAGCTGAACAGGGGTGCTTCGAACAGACCGTCCACTCCGGGGGCTGTGGTTACCTGCAGGGTGATTTCGTTGTCTTCGACAGGGGAGTATCCTGCCTTGAGACCCCAGTGGTACGTGCTGAAATTGTTCCAGAGATTGCTGCTTAGAACGGGATAGACGTCATAGTCGTAGTCGTCGAATTCCCAGCCGCCGGTCGTGATCGCATCCTTACCGAAGGTGAAGGTCCAGTTGCCGGTATTCCAGGCGAGATATGCCCAGTCCAGCCAGTTTGCGTCGCGTTTCAGCGTGTTCGCGTAGAGATCCTTTGTGTCCGCAAGGACGTCGCCGGATACGTCATAGAATCCGGCCCAGTGATTCGCTACGCTGAAGGAAAGATTTTCCGAGATGTTTCCCTCGAAGAGGGTGTAGATGGAAGAATTACCGAGTGTGAATTGTGAACCGCTACCGTCGTTATAGAACTCGGGGGACAGGTCCAGTCTCGGAATAACGGACAACCCGACACCGGCTCCGGTGTCGTCAGCCTCTTGTGCGAGCACAAGGGAGAAGGACAGCAGAAGTGCTGCGCAAACAACCAGGATTTTCTTCATTTAGCCTCATAAAATAGGGTTTGGTGAAACATAGGGTTTTCCCCCGAAGGGGAAACCACGGTGCAAAAGTAATAAAAAAATCCGCTTTTTTATTTAACTTTGTGTGCTAAATGAAACAAAACGGTTTTTTAAATGGAAATAACTGAACTTGACCGCGGTTTTATGCGGGAGGCGATAAAGCTTGCAAACGAGAGCGTAAAACGCGGCGGCGGCCCGTTCGGAGCGGTGATAGTCCGTGACGGGAAAATAATTGCCGGCAGCAGCAACAGCGTCACGATAGACAACGACCCTACGGCCCACGCCGAGGTAAACACTATCCGCAAGGCGTGCCGCGAACTTGGTACCTTCGACCTTTCTGACTGCACTATCTATACTTCGTGTGAACCCTGCCCTATGTGCCTTGGCGCCATATACTGGGCCCGCCTTCGCTGTGTCTTTTACGGCAATGACCGGAAGGATGCCGCGACGATCGATTTCGCGGACGATTTTATCTACGAAGAGATCGCAAAGCCCATAGGCGGGCGCTCGGTCCCCTTCGTCCAGGTTCTCCGGGACGAGGCTCTCGAATCCTTCCGCCTCTGGGACGCGAAGGAGGACAAGACTGAGTATTAGGCGAGGGTATCCGTAGTCACTTCGGAGGGAATCCCCAGATGGGACAGCTGTCGGACGAAAGCGCGTTCGAAGTTGTCCCTCGTTATTTTTCTGGTGAGGTGGAAGTACATCTTGTCTCCGTAGCCCACGCAGGAGCAGGCCCCGCTGTTGCCCCGCTGCTTCCCGAGAATGAAATCGAGGTCCGTGACGTATTCCGTCATAGGCCCGGGAAGGTTGACTTTCCCGAGGTTTGACAGGGTCTGGGTGCAGAAGCGGTCCCCGTGCATCAGGTTTATGATGTCGATGATGGGGTGCTTGATCACGAGGGGAATGCAGCGCACGAGCATATTCTCTTCCAGCTGGACGTTTGCGGCAATCTTTGGTTCGAGATTCTCCTGGAGGAGGTCGTGGGCCTTCTGGGCCTTTACGGTACGGACGATGTTCCGGAAGGAAAGATAGCCGTTGCACACATCTACTCCGATGTTTACATACGAGGAGAAGTTCCGTAGCGTCCTGGATCCGTACAGGGGGCGGAGGTTGATGGGGACGGAAACCTTAAGAACGGTGCGCTTGGAGGGCTTCGGTGATGTTTTGTGCTCCTCCTGGAGGGCGGAGAGCATGACGGAAGCCAAGAGGTCAGTCACCGTGCACTCATATTTTTCGCAGGCGGCTTTTATCCTGTCCATCGGCATGACGACGCGTACGTCTTCGACTCCGCATCGGGAGATGCGCTCTCCCTTGATGTGGAAGGCGTCGACATTTTTTTCCAGACGGCCTTTTCTCCCGGTGAATACGGATTTGAAGCTGTCTTCCACTTCGGGGTGGACAGGCTTTTCTGAAGGGTCCAGTACGAGTCCGTTATAAGGAATTTCTATGCCGTAACGGCGTCGGAGGTATTCTCCGGTAAGTGTAAGAAGGAATGTGGCCGCTCCGAATCCGTCGGTCAGGGCGTGGAAAACATCGAGATGGATTCTGTTTCCGTCCGCGGCAACGCGGTAAAGGAAGCCCCCCTGGTTACGGAATTCGAACAGTTTGAGGGGACGGAGCGGCTGGACCTCGGGGTCGTTCTGGATACGGTCCAGAAACCACCAGAACGCTCCGGCCCGGAGTGTACAGTGGAACGTGGGGATACGTTCGGATACTGTGACAAGAGCCTCTTGGAGAATCTTTTCGTCAACTGCTTCGGTAAGAGTGACGCTCATCCTGTAAAGGGACGAGTAGTGCTTGCTCATAGAGGCGGGATAGATGTTGGCTGCGTTGTCGAGCCTGAGTTTTTCCGGTATGGCGAATGATGTCATTTCTGTACGCTTTGTTTGACGCAAAGGTACCGGTCCCCGTCCGTACGGGGAAAAAAATGTCACGAACGCCAGTTGAATGTGACAAAAATGCTCATATTGGGACGAAACGGGCGTTTTTGGGACGAAAAAACGGACTTTTTGAATTCGTCCCAGGGGGAATTGGGACTAATGCAGGTCTGCGAGGGCCGTCTCCATTGCATTCTCGTCGGGGTCCTCCCCGGTGAATATGCGGTATGCAGAGACCGCCTGATGGAGGAGCCAGCGGCGGCCGGAAATGTATTTTCCGCATTCTTTGTCCCGGAGCTGAGGGGCCCTGTATTCCGCTTCCAGGACCGTTGAATATCTAAGGTCAATCTCCGGTACCGGAGCGGAGGCGGGAAGCGTATATACGACTATGTCAAATGGGGGAAAGCTTGATAACTCCACGAGGGGAATCCCCGATCTTCTTGATGAGAGAACAGGGGAGAGGCCCATACTTCTGAGCGCAGCCTCCGCTGCTTTAGCTGCTCCGCCGGAGCCGATGACAAGGGCGGAGTCCGCTATTTCCGCCCCGGCTTCCGCGAGGGCTCCGATTACTCCGTCAATGTCTGTGTTGTATCCGTGAAGGACACCCTCTTTCCGTACTACGGTGTTTACGGCCCCGGTCTTTTCCGCACCCCGGTGAAGGATATCAGCGGCTTCCGCCGCATCCATTTTATATGGGGCCGTTACATTGAATCCGTCGAATTCAAGCCCTTTTGCCCAAGCCTTTTCGAAGTTTTCGCCGTCAACGAGTCCGTAACTGTGACGTCCGCCGTATGCCGCACGAAAAAGCAGCGGGCTCAGCGAGCCCGCCACCGGATGACCTATGAGAGCGAATCTCACGATTATTTTATAAGATTTCCGAGGATGCTCCTCGTGAGCTCCTTCGTGACGGTGCTCGTTGCGGCACTGGTTGCTTTCTTGACGGCTTTCTGGGCCGTTGTGGTGGAGGACTTTTTCTTCTGCGTTCCGGTAACCTTTGCGGATACGGTGTCCGCAACGGCTGCGGCTGCGACGCCGGTCACCGCCGTGATAACGGATTTCAGTACCTTTGAGGCGAGGGAGGATGACTTTTTCTTGGACGTAGCCTTGGCCTCCTTGGCGGCCTCTTTCTCCTCCCGTGCGGCTTCCGCTTCAGCGGCAGCCTGGGCCTCGAGTTCCGCTTTCTGGCGCTCTGCCTCCTCTGTTGCTGCAGTTATGATTTCGTATGCGCTTTCGCGGTCCACAGGGGTGTCATAGCGGCCATACAGGCGGGATGTCTTGATAATACGGTCTCTCTGGGCTTCTGTGATAGCGCCTATCTGGGACAGGGGGAAGAGGATCTTTGCCCTCTGGACAATCGAAGGGGCGCCCTTTTCGTCGAGCATCGAAACCAGCGCCTCGCCGGTTTCAAGGGTTGTAATAGCCTCGAAGGTGTCGAAGGCCGGGTTCGTCCGGAAGGTGTCCGCAGCGGTCTTGACTGCCTTCTGGTCCTTCGGGGTGAAGGCGCGGAGGGCGTGCTGGACGCGGTTACCAAGCTGGCCAAGTATGACCTCAGGGATGTCAGTAGGGCTCTGGGTTACGAAGTATATTCCGACACCCTTGGAACGGATAAGGCGGATGACCTGCTCTATCTTGGAGACAAGGGCTTTGGAGGTATCCTCGAAGAGGGTATGGGCCTCATCGAAGAAGAATACGAGGCGGGGGAGTTCCACTTCGCCGACTTCCGGAAGCGTAGCGTAAAGCTCCGACAGCAGCCAGAGGAGGAAGGTCGAATAGAGCTTTGGCTGGAGCATAAGCTTGTCAGCTGCAAGGACATTCATCACTCCCTTTCCGCCTTCGCACTGGAGAAGGTCGAAAATGTCGAACGAAGGTTCTCCGAAGAACTTGTCTCCGCCCTGGTTCTCGAGGGTAAGGAGCGCCCTCTGTATCGCGCCGACGGAGGCCGCAGTTACGTTTCCGTACTGTGCGGTGTATTCCGCCGCGTTCTTCGCGACGAAGCCCAGCATCGCCCTAAGGTCCTTCAGGTCAATCAGGAGAAGTCCGTTGTCGTCAGCGATGCGGAATACGATGTGGAGGACGCCGGTCTGGGTCTCGTTGAGTTCCATAAGGCGGGCGAGAAGGTCCGGGCCCATATTGGAGATAGTTGAGCGCATGGGGTGACCCTGCTCTCCGAACACGTCGAAAAAGCGCACCGGGCAGCCCTGGAACTGGGGGTTCTCGATCCCGAATTCGGGAAGTCTTTTCTGGATGAAACCGGAGAGGGCTCCGCTCTGGCTTATACCGGAGACATCGCCCTTCATATCGGCCATGAAGCAGGGGACTCCCGCCTGGCAGAAGGTTTCAGCAAGAACCTGGAGGGTCACGGTCTTACCCGTTCCGGTTGCTCCTGCTATAAGTCCATGGCGGCAGGCCATTTTGCCGCAGATTGAGATAGGGCCTTCCTGAGAGTGGGCGACGTATAGCCCGCGCTGAGAGTCAAGCATAGTTTAAGGTTTTCGTTCAACCCCCAAATATAGTCAAAATAATTCATATACGCACCTGTATCCTCACTTGCCCTGTTCCTTATTTGCGCTGTTCCTTATTTGCGCTGTTCTGGTCGCCCTTGCCCTGTTCCGTTTGCCCTTGCCCTGTTCCGTTTGCCCTTGCCCTGTTCCATTTGCCCTTGCCCTGTTCCGTTTGCCCTTGCCCTGTTCCGTTTGCGGTAGGTGTCCCGATGCGGGTGACACCTACCGCGTCTCATCCCCGGGTATCGAGGCGTTTGGGGAAGGTAGGCCTGTGATTTGGGGAAGGTCGGGGTTATTTTTGGGGAAGGTTGGATTTTGGAGGCGGTACCTTCCCCATAGAAACCTAATCAGAACACCCTCCGTGGCACTTTCCGCGGGGAAGGTCCCCTGTCTGTTTTCCAACCTTCCCCAAATCTCTCGGGGACCTTCCCCAAATCTCCCAGGGACCTTCCCCAAATCTCCCAGGGACCTTCCCCAAATCTCCCGGGGACCTTCCCCAAATCTCCCGGGGACCTTCCCCAAATCTCCGCCCGACCGTCCCCAAAAAACCCAAATAATTCCGGCCGTTTTTCGCGAAATCGCTATTTTTGCAAAAAGTCATTAACAAAACTGGGACACCCGCGTCTTATTATCGAAAATGTTTTTTGCTATGAAACGATTGGTTCTGATAGTAAGTCTCCTGCTCTCCATTCCGGTATGGGCTGCTGGTCCCGGTGCAGTTCCCGGTGCGGTTCCCGGCACAGTTCCCGCGGCTGCTTCCGGCACAGCTTCCGCGGCAGTTTCTGGTTCAACTTCCGCGGCAGCTTCCGGTAAAAACGTATCCAAGGCACGGATCGCCGCTGCTATTTCGCAGTGCCGGAACTATGACGGCGTAGAGATGGTGGAACTGGGCAGGATTAAAACGGCAGCGCTCAAAGGAGTTATCCGAATCGCGGCCATGGGGGATTCCGACGCACGTGATGCGCTTGCCCTGATGAAGGGAATTCACCGCATTACAATTTTGGATTACGAAGACAGCTCCGATGCTGACAAAGCCCGTATTGAACAGAGGCTGGAGTGCGCCTTATCCGGCAGTGAGATGTTGATGGAGGCCAGTGACGGAGGGGATAAAATGCGGATATACGGCGTTGTGGAGGAGAGGGCGGAAATCGTGAGGGATTTCGTCCTTTACGCGCCATCTGACTGTGCCTTGATCTGCATCTTTGGTTCCATCTCCATGGACACCATAGCGAAAATCACATCCGATGACTGAAGCGCTGTTCCATACGACGTATCTCCCGCTCGCGTCCACGCTGTACCGGATTGCCTACTATATACTGGAATCCGATGCGGAGGCTGAAGACGCAGTGCAGGAGGTGTATGTAAAGCTTTGGGAATCAAGGGATAAGCTTGACGGGGTCGCATCTCCGAAGGCCTATTGCATAAGGATGCTCAAGAACCTCTGTCTGGACAGGGTCAGGAAGGCCAGCCATCTGAGCTTCCCGGAAGAGTTGCCCGACAAGGCCCATATATCCGGCCCGGACGAAGGTATCGACTCGAAGACCCGGCTGAACAAGGTCCTTGAAGCCGTTAAGTCCTTGCCTGACAAGCAACGGGAAGTGCTCATTCTCCGCACGGTAGAAGGACTCTCATACGAGGAAATTACCGAGCGGACCGGAATAAACAATCTCACCTGCCGCGTCCTGCTTTCGCAGGCGAGGTCCAAACTCAAATCGAAGGTATGAAAAGAATTGAAGACATAGAAAAAATGGAACTGGAGGAGCTGGAATCGGCCGCTCTTGGAGAAGACATCCCCGTTCCGCCGGGACTTGAGGAGCGCATTAAGGCATCGCTAGCCTCTGAAGCGGCCCTTGAGGACAGGAAGAGGGTCCGTTCCTTCCCCGTATGGGCCCCCTATGCTGCCATCGCCGTTGCCGCATCCCTCGCCTTGGTCGCAATCCTTCCCAAGGGGGGCGGAGGTTCTCTTATGGACACGTACGACAATCCTTATCTGGCCTGCGAACAGGTTGAAGAAACCTTCCGGATAATATCAGAAAAAATGGCCGCCGGAGTGGATCTGGCGGGCAAGGCGGGTGAGACCGCAGACAAAACAATGGAAATCATCAATAAATTCACAGAAAAATGAAACGTATAGTAGTCATCATAGCAGCCCTTCTTCTCTCCACGATATCCGTCTTTGCCCAGAGCGGAAAAAGCATTTACCAAAAGTATTCCGACGCCGAAGGAGTCAGCGCCGTATATATCTCTCCCGCAATGTTCCGGCTCATGGGCGGCATCCCGGACCTGAATGCTGAGATAGGGGACCTTTCCCCCATCATCCAGTCCCTTACCGGACTGTACCTGATCAGCAGCGAGAACCCCTCCATCAACGCAGCCCTGAAGGCCGATGCTGAAGCTTTCGTCCAGCGCGGACACTACGAGCTGCTCATGGAAGCCAAGGATTCCGGAGAGTGCGTCAGGATGTATACGACCGGGACCGATGAGACCGTAAGCGGATTCATAATGATTGCCGATGAAGGAGATGAAATGACCTTCATCTACCTGGACGGAAAAATGAACCGGGAGGATCTGGATAATATCCTCGCCGAGGCAATGTAGGAGCGGTATTTTCGCACTTGCCCCGTTACGGTTGCCCATGCCGGCTTTTTGGTTGCGGTAGGTGTCCCGATGTGGGTGACACCTACCGCGGTCTTTGTGTGTAAAGTCGCTTGTCTGCTTTTCCCCTCCACAGGACCCCTCCTCCCGGTAATGAAGTCGACAAAAAAACGTATATTTGGAGCTGATTAAAGGTCGTGAACCCGCAAAAACCTGGTAATATGCAAACTGTAAAACTCAATAACGGCATCGAGATGCCCATCATCGGCTATGGCGTCTTTATGATTGACCCTTCCATCACAGAGCGCTGCGTCCTGGATGCCCTTGCCGTCGGCTATCGTTCGCTCGATACGGCACAGTACTATGAGAACGAAGCGGAAGTAGGCGCCGCCGTGCGTAAATCCGGCATCCCGAGGGACCGGATATTCATCACGTCCAAGCTCTGCCAAAGCCATCCCACATACGCGGAGGCTAAGGAGAACGTGAAAGGTTCCCTCCGACGTATGGGCCTCGATTATCTGGATCAGATGCTCATCCACTGGCCGATGGGGAATGACAGCGAAATCTGGCGCGCCTTCGAGGATATGCAGAAGGAAGGATACCTCCGTACCATCGGCGTTTCCAATTTCTATCCCAAGGAGTATAAGAAACTGGTGGCAAACGCATCCGTCATGCCCGCCGTCAACCAGATAGAGACCCACGTTTTCTATCAGCAAAGGCCCATGATTCCGCTGATGCAGGAACATGGCACAGAAATCGTGGCCTGGGGGCCCCTCGCCGAAGGTCTGAACGGCATCTTTACCAACAGGACACTGCGTGAGATAGGGGAGGGCCATGGTAAAACCATCGCCCAGGTTGCACTACGTTTCCTGATCCAGCAGGGCATCATCGTGATTCCAAAATCCACCCATCGGAACAGGATGGAAGAGAACCTGGACGTGCTGGACTTCGCGCTCACGGAATCCGAGTTGGCTGCTGTCCGGGCCCTTGACCTTGGGCACCCTATGGACGGCTGGCCATCCGATGCGCTTAAGTATGATCCCGTTGCTCTTTATCAGGACAACACAAGATTGTGAACGGATATGGTCCGGGATATGTAGAAGGTCATTTGAACGTTTCTTTGGCGAACGCAAGGATATTGTCTGCGTCTTCCAGAAAGTCGTAGAGAGCGTCCTGCGAGAGTATTTGCTACAGGTATTCTTCTAAAAACTCTGACGCATCGGCAACGCAATCCGGACAGTCACGCAGCGGCTTTCCGGTACCGACACCCTTCAGAAGGCAACAGCGGGTGGCTCCGTTTCTCTGCTGGAATTTTGTCATAATCTCCTTCATCCGGGCACGAGAAGTGTTTCTGTCCTTGGTGGCAAGGCCAAGGATCATACCGGCCCCGACCAGCGCACCGCACGTTCCCTCCATATTGCCCATCCCAGTTCCGTAGGCTCCGGCAATGTCCAATGCAGTCTGTTCAGGAAGGCCGACGAGGTCGCAGTACGTACACACGACGGATTGTGCACAATTATGCGTGTTCTGGCGCTTTTTCTCTGCTGCAAGAAGTTTGCGTGATTCCATTTGCTACTGATATTTTTTGAAGTCGTATTTATCAAAGCTTTCTCCTGTGATAGGATCGTTTACCTCCGTAACAAATCTATTCTTTATTAAGAAAGTGCTATAACAATCTTTAATCTGTCTGACAAATTTAGCACTTTTTTAATAGTGCGACAATGTCTCACTTGAAAGCATCAGACTTCTCTTTTAGAATGACCTTTTGATAGTTAGAGTGCGGATGGTGGGACATTATTCGGCCCACCTTCTGCACCTGCACAAAAACAAAGGACTGACCTAAGTCATTTTGACTGCTTACAACCTAGTCAAAGAACGCCGTTTCAAATATGGGATACTGACCGGGATAAGACCTGGGAAGACAACAAACAGTAGGGATAACGATACCAAGTCACCTACATCAGATATAAGTTAAACCAGAGTCAACATCTTTCAGGGAAAGGCTCCTGTCGGAGTCAACCTAAATCAGGAAATGACAAGGTAAAGGATTTTTTTCATATAACGGTTAGTCTCTGGTTTTGCACTGCAAAAGTAGGAAAAAAGGCCTATAATGAAAAAGGCGGCTTTCTATCGGCTGTTCATACCCTGCCCGAATGTCGAACAGACAATTCTTCTTTGAGTATCTCATTCTCCTCGCGGAGCCGCTCCAACGCTGCAAATGCCTCTTTCACCTGATTGGAAAGGGTGGGATTGCGTTTTGGCCCAGTACGCTTGGGGGCAGAGGGTGCAATTGCTTCAACCCGGTCGCATAGCGCCTGCAGGGTAGGGACAGCTTCCCATCCTTCCACTGCATAGATTTCCTCCAGCCGGGCATTCAGTTTCTCAAAGCCGTGTGTAACCCTTCGACGGATGGCCTGCACCGTTGTCACTTTCAGCAGCGGCATCTCCGCTACTCTCATATTACAGCGGAGGTACTCTATAAGATAACGACCATCCTTATCGTCGCCCAGCACCTTTTCAATGAAACTATACAGTCCTTGGCGAGTTGCACCCTGCACGCAGTCTGAATTGCGCAGCGCCCGGATGATGGCAAGGTCTCCCTCCATGGTTTCCAGCTCGTCTTTGAGTTCCTGCCTGCGTTTTTCTATCTTGATGCGGTAGGGAGTGGATTCCGGATCGCGCTCGCCCTTGTTGATATGCTTCGGGGCCACTCGCTCCTTGCGGCTTTCAAAGCGCTCGCGTTCCAATCTCTCTTTTTCTTCCTCACTTACCAGCGCCCGGTACATGTGCCTGAAGGTACTGCCGTTGTCAACCCCAAGGCGCTTGCTGAGTGTCTCGTAGTCCATGCCATTTTCAATGCAACGGACGGCGAAGGTGTGGCGGAGGTCTGTAAGGGACATGGACGGGAGGAGGAGTTCATCTGCGACTTTTCTCCAGCGGCTTTCCATTGCTTCCCGCTGGCGGGGTTTGGATGTGCCGCTGCAGAGGTAGTCCTCATTCTGGCTCATCATTTTGCGCAGGTAGATGCGCTGGCGCTCGGAGAAGGGGACTCTGCGCGTCTTGTTCTTTCGGTTGGTGAGCGGGCCGCGAGAGATATGCACCCGGAATGAGTTTGTCTTTACGGAAACGTCGCTCCATTTGATGCCGAGGGATTCGCCGACTGAAATGCCGCAGGTGAGAATTAGGAAGATGCAAAGGTGCATCGGGGAGGGATTCTCTACAAGGTAGGAGGAGAGTTGGCGCTCTTCAATTGGGGACAGGATAACGATGCCGCGTTTCTTTTTGGGAGTGCGCAGCTGCAAGTTCCAATCCGGCATGGGGCAGTATCCGTGCGCGGCTCCGTACTGGAGGATTCGCTGGAGGAGTTTTGCAAGGGTGAAGACGGTGGCTTCCGACAGGCCGCTTTCTAATTTTACCTGCATGAATTCTTCCACTTGTGGCTGTGATATCTCTACGGAGTCCCCGAAGTAGGGAATGAGGATGGTATCGAATAGGCCGCTATAGTGATCCAGCGTTTCCTGTGAGAAAACACCAAGGCTCTCAAGGAGCCATAACCGGGTGATTGCCGGGAGTGTGGAGTTGTCGGGCATTGCAGTATAAACTCGTCTAATCGTCTGTTTCGTCAGAATTAAGACGGTGCGGGAAGGGTTGCCACGTAGTGTGTCGAACAAACCTTAAAAACAATACGCGTATGAACAAAAAGAAAAGCCTCTATGAGGCTCCAACAACCGATGTCCTCGTGGTACGATTCGAGGAAGGAGTGCTTACCGGCTCACCTGTTGCAGGTCAGGCCGGGGCAAACGAAACTTACAATTACTATGATGAGGACTTTTAATCGATTTGCCGTATGAAAAAGTTCTTCTACACAATTGGAATCATTGCTGCTACAGCATTTGCATTCACCGCTTGCCAAAAGGAGCAGGCCACAAAGGACGAGCTTCCTACGGGCAAACTCGTGACCATTTCTTTCTCCGCCGAGAAAGTTGGCGTTGACACCAAAACTGCAGCCGTCGAAGGAGCGACAGATGTTTCCTATATTTGGACAGCTGAAGATATCGCTAACATCAAGCTATTCACTGTTGAGGGTGGTTCCTTAGCAAGTGAAGTAGACAGTCCCGTTATCACAAAGGTTTCCGACACCAAGCTTACAATCAGTGCAACTGTCGCCGCAAACGCGACATACACTTTCCGTGCTATTCTTTGTGATCCGTCCAGCTACACCAGCAGTGGCGATGATTATACAGCAAGGAAGCCCAGAATTAAGACCAATCAGAGCCCCAACGGAACTTCCAACTATGATCCCACGGCCGATATCCTCGTCTCTGATGACAAGGAAGTTACCGTAGGAGAGGAAGAAACCACCACTGGTGATATGCTTCTCTCTTTCCGTCGTCAGGTAGTCGTTAATAAAATGACTCTTAAAAATCTTGTTGAAGGGGAAAAAATCAGCAAGGTCGTGGTGAAATCAGACAAGTACCTCACGGGTTATCTCAACGATGGGTCAATGACTGGTCAATCCAAAGAACTCAGCTTGAACTATAGCGATGTCGCAGTTCCCGCAAGCGGTCAGTTTGTTGTATATTTCATTGCGATGGCCAACGCTGGACAGACTCTAACTGTTGAAGTAACTACAGACCAGAACACTTACTCCAAAGACTTCACGAAGACGATAGACTTCAATCTTGGAGAATTCACCAAATTCGGTGTTTCTCTTCCTGCTGGCACCCCAATTAGCGATTTGTCTGGCTACTATCTTATTGGATGCTACAATGGCGGCAAATGGCAATTGATGGATTCTGGTCTCACTAGCGGCTATTATCCGAAGTACGAATCGTCTGTAACAACAGAGGCTGCAAGTGTAGATTATACCGAGTTCTCCGGCATCGCCAACATTGATAAGTATCTTTGGAAGGTCGAAGCATATGATGGTGCTTACTCAATCAAGAGTGTTGACACTGGTAAATACCTCTCTTACACTGGATCCAGCAATAATGCCCAAGCTGTAGATGCTTTAGCCGCAAGCGCTAAATTCACGATTTCACTCAGTGCATCTGCTGCGACTATTGAAAGTTGTAATGTTACAGGGCGAAAGCTTCAATATAATAGTGGTTCTCCTCGCTTTGCTTTCTACTCTTCTGCCCAGACAGGCATCTTCATGATCCCTGCGACCTACGATGACCGTACTCCTGTGACACTGTCATTTGCTAAAGATGCAGTTGAATACGATACCGATGATTATGGTGATTTTCCCGGACAAGATGTTACGGCCTCACCTAATGTTGCCGCAATCACGGATAATATTGACTGGAGCTATGTCGACACTGATGGAATTATCAAAGAGTTTGTTGACGGTGCCCTGGAACTGAACGGAAACACCGGTTCTGCCACTGTTACGGCTTCCTTTGCTGGAGATGCTACTTATCGGAGCGCAGAGGCTAGCTATACGATAACTGTCTCCACTGCTGGCGCAGAGGGTGTTGTCTATACATTAACTCCGGCTAGTGGTACAAATAACAGTTATACCGGTGATTGCGATATTACAATTGATGGTATTACATGGAATCTTACCGGCAACTCGCAAATGCTTCCTTGGCGTATCGGAGGGAAGTCTATTACCAATACCGATCGTGCTTTGTACAGCAAAACAGCCTTAAATAAGAACGTCAGCAAAATAGAAATCACCCACGGTGGAGCAAGCAGTATAACTGTCAATTCTATGACTGTCATCGTTTCTAAGAATGCCGATTTCTCCAGCCCGGTTTCAACATTGACGCCCAGTTTTGTCGCCAACGACACTGTGACAGTTAATCGTCCTGACGGAAAGGATTGGAGCAACTGCTACTATAAGTTTATTTATAATGTAACCGTATCTGGTAGCAGTAACAAGTTCGTTGAGTTCACTAAGGCCGTGTTTACAGGCAAATGAAACGGATCCGGAGGCGTAACCTCCGGGGATGGAATCATCACCGCCGTCTCATCCTTTAACGAAAGCGCGTCAGGGGCAACCCTGACCGCTTCGTTTGAAGGAGTGAGGACCTCTCCGGGCCCGCAGGAAGCGGGATTCCGGATTGGCACAAATCCGAGCTCTTTGACACTTCAGACCGTCTATACCAACGATCTTCTGGACAGCGCCTCCGGTGAATTCACCGCAGATGTGAACAGCCTGTCACACTCAACCATCTACTATTACCAAGCTTTCATGACCGTAAGCGACGGGAATGGCGGATATACGGAGATTGTGTGCAGCACCATCGGCAGTTTCGCCACTACGGACAATGTCCCGGCCGCTCCCAGTGGATGGTTGGAACTCCCCGCGACGACAGGAAGCGAAGACTATATAGGCGTTTTCTACGGCAGCGGCGGTACCTCGGAGGAGTATAGAAATTACAGCTACAACTACAGCTATACCTACTATGCATCCCTCTGGACAGCCTACCCGCTGACCAAGGCGCTGACCACAGGATCTGCCTCAACAAGCAGCTGGCGCTTCAACCCCAACATCGACCATAGCAAACAGGTGAGCGTCACCAAGAACAGCTATGGAGTCATGTACGGGAACGACACCTACTCCCGTGGACATCAGTGCCCCAATGCAGACCGTAAGTCTGATGATACGATGAATCTGCAGACCTACTACGCCACCAACCAGACACCCCAGATCCAACAGAATTTCAATCAGGGAATCTGGAGCTCTCTGGAGGATGCAGAAAGGGCGCTCGTAAGCAGCAATGCCGGCGAAACCGTGTATGTTGTCACAGGCCCGGCCTACAGGACGGTCGGAGGAAGCGAGACCATTTCATACCTGACAGGGGCTACCGGAAAGAATGCGAATCCGACGCGACTTCCCATCCCGAACTACTATTGGAAAGCCTTCCTGAAGGTTAAATGGAGTGGGAACACTGTCACATCTGCGTCGGCCATCGGATTCTGGTTTGAACATAGGACTTACACCAGCGACAGCTATACCAATTATGCAGTAAGCGTTGACTACATCGAGCAGATGACGGGCTTCGACCTCTTCACCAACCTTCCGGGAGACAATACTACCGGGATTGAAAAGACCGCTGAGGCCAATACCAGCTGGACAACATTCCAAAACTTTTAGTCACTATTGTTGATGGATAATCTTAATTCTTTTATTGGTAAGAACGTGATGGATATGGATAAGTTTCTGAAACAGAGTCAGAGTAGATCCATCAAGGTCAAACATATGTCAGACACTTCTGATCTTAAGCCAAAGAACTTTGACACATGGAAAGAATTCTGGGAAGATGCTAAAAAAGGAGAGATGACCTTCCCTAATATAGAAGAAAAATGCGCTTGCTGTAACAAGCCAACCGATCCTAAGGATTTTGTCGGTGCACATATAAAGGATAGCAATGGCAATATGTACATTTACCCCATTTGCAATTCTTGCAACAGCAAATACGGAAAAGGTAAGGCAGAATCACCGGAATTCAGCGTGAGCAAAGAAAAATGCGTGGACTTTAAATGTTCTGATGCCGTTATAAAGAAAGAATAGCGTGTTTCTTTGAGATTCTGATTACATACACTAACGTGAGGAGTAGCAGCCGTATGATGTGATCGCATCGAAGAGGCTGCTACTTTGTCTACATATCCTCCATATCGAGACACCCGAATTCAATCTTCTTTCCGCCGAATAGCTTATTTGACATTTGCTTCACCTTGGGCTCAAATTCAGCGGCCGAATACTTTTCGCGATTGCGCTTGACTTCGTAGGCGTGAGGTGTTCCATCGATATCCACAGTAACGATGTCAATCTCCTGTGGATTCTGCTCTTGCCCTTTTACCGCTTTCCACCAGCCTCCTATCTCCATGTACGCCTGTGATTCCATAAACTTGCTCCGGAACCAGCGCTCGAGGATCCGGCCGGAAAACGAGGGATAATCGCCCTTGATAATATCTCCAAGCATCTTGTAATTCTTTATTTCAATCAAGCTTCGGTATTTGTAAAAATACCTGAACCAAAAACGGAGGAAAATGTCGGAGATTTCGAACCGGACATCTTTTGAATTCTCAACGCTCCGAAGTGGACGCTTCTTCGCTATCAGATGATAATCCTCTTCCAGCAGTTTCATCTGCCCGCCAAGTGACTGCCCGCCAAGGCTCCCCTCAATCTGCGGCAGGGTCACGTCTCCTCCCGCAATCTTTCCGAGAATCGAAAAATAAGTACCATAGTTCTTTCCAAACTCTTGAATAAGAATCCGTTCCCCCTCATCGATAAACTGAGAGCCCGGAGTGACCATGTAATCCACCATAGATTCCATGTCGGTCCGGCCGTTATCCATCAGCAACTCAATATATTTTGGCACTCCCCCCGTAAAGCAATAAAGAGCCAGCAAATCATCATTGTTGTATTGAGGCTTGAAATCGCCAAGAATCTCCTTTATGACGGACGTCGCGAAGGGCTCCAGTTCAATCGTCAAGTCTGCGCGGCCAAAGAGTGGTTCGTGTTCATCTTTGAAAATCTTCTCCATGAGTGTAAAGGTGGATCCGCTGAACACCAAGTTGACATGGCTGCCCATACGCATACGGTCCCATATGTCCTGTACTTCAGAGAATACTTCTTTGTTGATGTAATAAAACTCTTGGAATTCATCGATAAACAGGTTGAAATGTTTATTCTGCCCCGCCGAGAGCAACAATCCGAAGATATCGCGGAAATGAACGACTCCGTCTGGTACGAAAATCCCCAGGGAGGAGCGAATTTCTTGCGTAAACATTTCGCAAAGATCGCTTTCCGACTTGCGTGCGACAAACAGATACACGGTTTCCGCTCCCTCCATCGCCAAGCGCCCAAGGGATGTTTTCCCGATTCGCCTCCGTCCCTTCAGCAGTGTCATTCTTGAATGTTCCGCGAATGCCTTCTTTTGAATGTCCTTGAGCTGGGCAAGATGAAAAGCCCTGTCGTAATATTTATCCATAGCTATTACATTTATAGCGGTAAACTTTATGACGATAAACTTTTGCAAATATAAGATTAGTTTTCCTAAAACGCAACTATGACAGCGTCCGCGCCATCCGCTCAATGGCTCTTTTCTTTTCCTCAAATCCCGGATGCACGTACAAATCCATAGTGGTAGCCAGTGAGGAATGGCCAAGGATAACCGAGACGGTCTTGTAGTCGCACTTGCTCTCAATACACCTGGTGGCAAAACTATGTCGGAGAGCATGGAAACGCGTTGGCTGGATATTCAACTTGACGAGTAACTTCCGGAAATAGTCCCGGTAGTACCGTGGCTCAAGAGGGTCAGCCGCATTGGATACTATATAGAAATCGTCGGACATAACCTTGCGAAGCGGCCGCACAATCTTCATGAGTTCCCTGCATATGGGGACATTACGGATGGAAGATACCGTTTTAGGCAGGCCAACTGACAAGATGTATTCTTTCTCCTCCCCATCGGAAAGCCAGATCCGCTGGACAGTTTTGTCGATATGGATTTCCCCTGTAACGACATCCAAATCCTTCCACTGCAGGGCGCAGATTTCTCCGATGCGCAGTCCACTGTATAAGCATATCAGAATACCAAGATTGCGGAAAGAAAAGTTTGCCATAAGATGGGTGAGTAGCTTTCTCTGGTCGACCGGGCTCAAGACGGGTATAGCGGGATTGCGCTGCGCTGTCGTTGGGAAATGAATTTCATAAAGGATATGTGGCCAAGCAGAAAGCTTCTCTCCAAACCGCAGAATCATTTTCAGTATCATCAAAACATCCCGGATGCTGTGGATTGACAGGCCTTGGGCAAGAAGACCGTCGGCAAATCGCTGGAACGTTTCTTCTGAAAGTTCTTCCGGTTTTATTCTGCCAAAGAACGGCAGGATATGCTTGTTGGTGATTTGAACATACATCGCGTATGTTGAGGGCTTGACCCACCTTCGCTTGTCCGCTTTCCACAGCGCGACTACATCATAAAATGACATTTGTGACATTGGACTTGAAATTTTTGTTACGCCGGGATAATATCAAAAAATCAAGCCGCCGCATAAACCCGGACTTTATCCGGACTGGTATGGGTCAGTGATAAAGGCGCAAAAACGCACCATGAAAACAACTTAATTCAGCGAGAAATAGTGAAAATAAAAACGAAATGACTACCTTTGTAGAAGCGTCTTAATTCTGACGAAAAATAAGGATTTCCGTATTAAAACTCTGGTTGCCATTTCAGACCGCTAATTTAGGAAATTTAGAACTGTTAACAAAACGAAACAGCCCTAAATTTCTAAAAATTTTTCGTAACCACCTTGCTACGCCATTCAAATGCTTGATTAAGACTTATTTCTCATACAGCGGGGAATACACTTTGATTTTTGTCCGGCAAAAGCCCTCCGTCGCGTTATCCCGCGATGGCTAAAAAGAAAAACGCCCACCGAAGTGAGCGATAAACGGGAATTAACCTCACGGAACGGGAATTAACCTCACTGCTTGAGTTTAGACAACCACTCGACCAGCATTTCAAGTACCTCCGGAGCGAAGGTCTCTTCAATGTCCCGGTATTCAGTGGTCATCCCTGTCCGGCAATGTTGAAACATGTGATTTACACCTTCTACCGTTTCCAACTTGTTGCAAGGATTGTCAGGAAGGCCGCTCCGAAGCGCTCCCAGGTTACTCTCAGCTTCTACCTGTTTGTCCTTGGTCCCATTAAGGCCCAACACGGGGCAACTGATTCCGCCAAGCAGCGGGCGAACGTCCAGCGTTACAAAATGCTTCAGATATGGCATGTTGAGCTGCTGGATGACGGCGGTGAGATTCTGCGACAGAGCCGCAGGGAGATCGAATTGAGATGTCGAAGGCATCGGCATCCCGGCCGCGCTGGCATCAAACACCGTCTCCAGCGCCTTGCAATAGCTGTCGATGATTTCGGCAGGAATGCCTGCCGCTGCAAGAGAGACGCGGTTCTGCCAAAGCAATGTTTCCTTGCCGGACACAACCATCCCGGAGAGCGAAACAATGAAATCGGCCTTATTCTCTGCGGCCAGCATCAGCGCGATGGTGCCTCCTTCGCTATGGCCGATGACGCCCACCCGGTCGAAGCGCTCTCGAAGCAGGCCGATGCCGGCAAGCGCATCGGCCTTCAAATCCTCTGTAGTACAATTAACGAGGTCCCCAGTGGACTCTCCAAAGCCCCTGTCGTCGTATCGTAGCGTCGCTATCCCGGCGCGGGCCAGGGCATCGGCAATCACAGCAAAAGGCTTGTGTTCATAGATTTCCTGATCCCTGTTCTGGAGGCCGCTGCCGGTGACCATGATAAGGACTGGCGTTTTGCGGCTATATCCATCCGGCAGTACCAGCGTTCCTTTCAGCACAGCGTCTCCATTAACGAAAGAGACTTCTTCCGTTGCATATGGGAATGGTCCCACTGGAGTCTGCGGCCTGTTGAGTTTCTCCACACCCGGAGTAAGTGTCAACGGCAGAGATGCGCCTATCTGCGTGAAGGTCCCTACAATCTGCTTCACCAGCCATTGTCCTTCATACGTAGCCCCGATGGAAGGAACTTTGATAGTGATGTTGCCATATTCTCCCCTTGTGACCTGGATGGGAATCCCCTTAACTCCCTGATCCGGTGAATCCACCGTGGAATTCTCCTCGTCCAGATGGAAAACAAGGGATATTATTGTACCTTGAACATCCAGTTTACCGGACCATGTTCCGGTCTGGGCATGCGAGAACAAAGCGATAGAAAACAGCAGGATAGTGGAAATAATAAACTTTTTCATTCTTACCCGTTAGACAACGAACCACTGAAAATACAAAAAAAATCTCGATTAGTCTGTCTGACAAATTTAGCACTTTTTTAATAGTGCGACAATGTGCTCATCCTATTATCCATTTACCTGCCTTTGGAATCTTCTGCAGGATAACGCAAATCAGGGCCGTAACCACAAATGTGACAGATGCTGCACATATAACCTCAACCGGTGTGGTCCAGAAACCGAGAAGGCCATCTTCGCCCCTTTTCAGCAAGGATTCAACCCACGCTGCAACTGCACTCAGCACGAACATATGGCTGAGGTACATTCCATAGCTGGCCTTGGAAACGGGTAGGATGATCCTTTCGTAGAATTTTCCTCCAGATTTGATTTTTCGTAAAACAAGGAGCCAGGCAATGGTCATAAGTACGATGCCGATGGTATCGTTGAACCAGGTACTCTCCCATATTGCAGCTAATCCGACAGGACCCGAAACAGGGAATACTCCTGAAGCATCTGCCTGCACCCTGTTGTAGAAACCCGTGGCACCTATTCCAAAGCCGGCAGCAAAAAGCGGAATCGCAATCAAAAGCGTCTTCTTCCAGCTCATTTCCTCTACGAATTTGCGGAAATACAGCCCAAGCAGGAGGTATCCGATAAAGCCGCTTATATAGTAGAAAGTACCATAGGTGTTCCAGCTTGCTTCGCCCCAGAGTGGATATTTGCTTATATTGGGAATACCGGACGGTCCGTAAATGACTGAGGGGTTTCCGCCTGTCCAGAGGCGTATAAACGGAATAATGGAAGTGAACAGCCAGATGCAGAGATAAATCTGAAGTTCCTTCTTTCCGACCTTTTCAGCCCAGGGGGAGAGCAGTGGCATAATAAGATATACGCCAAGCAGCATATAAACGAACCACAGGTGTCCGGCGGAATAATTAAAGTTGAGCATCAGGTCTTTCAGATTCTCAACAGGCTCTCCCCATGCAAGTGCATAAGCAAGAGACCATATTGCAAATGGAATCAGGACTCTGATTGCCCTTCGGCGGAAAAATTCTCCTGTAGAATAGTGTATAGGGAACTGCAGGTAGCTGGATGCTACCACGAACAGCGGAACGCATGCCCTCGTGAAAGTATTGAGCAGGGTGACCCAGATTGCGTCTGCCTTGGTCATGATCAGAGCCCCGCCATTTCCGAAGTAGAAAGTCTCACAGCAGTGTGTCATCATTACAAAAAGGCAGGCAATAAGCCTCAGCCAGTCAATCCAAATCTCTCTTTTCATTGTTTTCTGATAAGTCCAAGCCCGGGGCGGTCCGGGAGAATAAGTTTTCCGCCTTGTACAGTCACTCCTTCGAAAATGTCATTGCTGATGAGAAGGTTTCCATCCAGATCCGCAAAATCGGCGAGAGGAGAAAGATGGGCTGCTGCGCTGACTGCGCAGGAGGTTTCGGTCATGCAACCCAGCATTACCCTCATGCCTTCTGCCCTGGCCCATGATGCCATGCGGTAGGCTTCCCGCATACCGGTACACTTCATAAGTTTGATATTGATTCCGTGGTATGCCCCTTTAATCGAGGGTAGGTCGGTAAGACGCTGGATGGCTTCATCTGCATAGATGGGAAGGGGAGAGCGCTCTGTAATCCAGGCATTATCGTCCGGCCGGTCCTTCGGCATCGGCTGTTCAACCATCACCACGCCATGTTCTTTCAACCAGAAGATTTCTTCAAGCGCCTTTTCACGGTCTTTCCAGCCCTGATTGGCATCTACCGCAAGCGGGAGGTCGGTCACCTGGCGAATGGCCTCTATCATCTCCTTGTCGTTGTCGAGCCCGACCTTTACTTTTAGGATATTGAATAGTCCGGCAGATTCTTCGGTTTTCCGGCGGACGATTTCGGGGGTGTCGATACCTATCGTGAAGGTTGTGGATGGCGCTTTTGCCGGGTCAAGACCAAATATCCTGTACATTGGCTGTCCAAGAAGTTTCCCCACAAGGTCGTGCAGTGCGATATCTATTGCAGCTTTGGCGGCGGAGTCTCCTTCTGACAGTGAATCAACATAAGCAAGAATGTCTTCCAGTTGGAACGGATCAGGAAACTGTTCCAGATTCACCTTCTGCAGGAATGCGCAGACGCTTTCTGTGCTCTGTCCGAGGTACGGGGGCATAGACGCCTCTCCATAGCCGGTAAAACCGTCGTATTCAATCTCAATCTGAACATCGGGAGTGGTGGTGCGTGAGTAGCTGGCAACGGTGAAAGTATGCCTGAGCTGAAGTTCGTAGGGAAAGAATCGCAAGTGCATCCTGGCCTTTCCGCCTACGGAATAAGGTTTTGGCCGGTTCTCATTGCAACACGACGTTAATGCATTTCCGGTGATTGCGAGACCGGATACACCGAGAACGGATGCTTTGAGAAAGCTGCGACGTTTCATAGAGTGCAAAGATAATCCTTTTCTGCCAAGAAATGAAAACCAAAAGTTGCAAAATGTCTACTTTTGTAAAACCAGATGCCGTGAAAAAATCACTGGTGTCTACTTTCGAAAATAAGTATTAACGGAAAAATATTTCCGTGTCTATTTCTCGCGAGCGGTACAATGGTTTTGCGAAAGGACAGGTTAATCTCTACTTTTTCCCGAAAAAATTCCCAACTTTTTCCCGAAAAATATTTCTACTTTTTGCCGAATTGATTATCTTTGTCCCAGAAAACACTTGATATGGAAGGATATAAGCATAGAATCGCAGATGCCCTGCTCGACAGGAAACTCAAAGGAAACGGAGCCGTTGTGATAGAAGGCCCTAAATGGTGCGGCAAGACCACCACAGCAGAACAGCACGCCCAAAGTGTCCTCTATATGGATGACCCTGACAAGATCACCGAGCACATCACAATGGCCAATATCCGTCCCAGGGATCTGCTTCTGGGAGACAATCCACGACTGCTTGACGAATGGCAGATTGCCCCACAGTTATGGGATGCTATCCGCTTTGAAGTTGACCATAGAAAAGGACAAGGCCACTTTATTCTCACAGGTTCATCCGTACCCATTCAAGAAGATGATGACAAAGACATCCCGGAGAATCAGAAGATTCGTCACTCCGGCACAGGCAGATTCGGATGGCTTAGGATGCGCCCCATGACCCTTTATGAATCCGGCGAATCCAACGGTACCATAAGCCTGAAGGAACTCTTCACCGCTCCCGAAATGATCTATGCCAAGAGCACGCTAACCCGGGAAGACATTGCCTACCTCATTTGCCGCGGGGGTTGGCCGGAAGCCCTTGAAATGGACAAAGAAATTGCGCTGGACAAGGCTTTTGATTATGTTGATGCCATTGCAGAGCGGGACATGTCCCGTGTAGACAAGATCAACCGAAGCCCGGAGAGAGTACGTCGCCTGATGCGTTCCTATGCCCGCAATCAAGCCTCGCAGGCTACTTTTGAGACAATGGCAGAGGACATGCGTGCCAATGAGCCCAAGGCTTTGGATACCGACACCATTGCTTCCTATATTACTGCTCTGCGCAAGCTCTTTGTCGTGGAAGAGTCGGAGGCCTGGAATCCCAACCTACGCAGCAAAACGGCTATACGCACCTCTAATACCAGGTATTTCACAGACCCTTCCATTGCATCTGCCAGTTTAGGCTTAGGGCCGAATGACCTCCTGAACGACTTCAACACCTTCGGGCTCCTGTTTGAGGCGCTCGCTGTCAGAGACCTGAGAACCTATGCCGATGCCCTGATGGGCAAGGTCGCACATTATCGCGACGTTACGAATCTCGAATGCGATGCGGTAGTCCATCTGCGAGACGGAAACTATGGCCTTGTTGAAATTAAAATCGGCGGTGACAACCTCATTGGCGAAGGCGCCGATTCACTTAAGAAGCTCCGCGACAAGATTGACACAACCAAGATGAAGAAGCCTTCTTTCCTGATGGTGCTCATCGGCATCGGTGAGATTGCTTATCGCCGCGACGATGGCGTGTACGTGGTCCCGCTTGGTTGCTTGAAAGATTAAGCTGTGAACTGACCCTCATCCCCGGCCCGTCCGGGGATTTCTTTTGTACTGACAAAAACACAATAAAGGGGACCAGTGAAAAGAATGCCAATGCAAATATGGGATTGATAATTCAGTATAGCAAGTGAATTCGCTAAATTTCGAGAGGTGTAGACCTATAAAAAAGACTAAACCCGCGTGTTTGATTGCTCAGGGACACACGGGGCTTCGGTTGCAAAGGTACGAACTTTTATTAAATCCGCAAAAGATTGATTGCTTATCGGCTGAGTTGCAATGTGAAAGCCGGTATTGTTATGTCGGCACAAACAGATAACAGCATTCATGTGCAAATAAAAAAAGTTTTCGTAACTTTGCAATGTATGGACAGACAAGTGTCATATATCGTGGCTGTTATCAGTGATTTCGCTGAGCGATTCGGCTTGTCCAATCCGCAGGCCTATCGTTATCTTGCCCGTTACAAAGGCATAGACTTCCTTCAGGAATTCTATGATGTTGAGCACACGCTGTCTTTTGAGGACGTAGTGGCAGATGTCGCCCATTATTGCAGGAACAATGGAGGGGCGTTGGCATGATACTGTATCACGGCTCCAATGTTGAGGTCAATGAAATTGACTTAAACAGATCCGAGGTCGGCAAGGACTTCGGGGTTGGATTTTATCTCACTGCAAGCAAAGACCAGGCAGAGCGAATGGCGAGCCGTAGGGTACGGCTGTATGGCGGAGACCCTGTTGTGTCTGTTTTTGAATACGATGAGGCATCGGCCAAGACAGACAGCCTCGTGCTAAAAGATTTCCAATTCTATTCGAAGGAATGGGCCGACTTCATTCTGGCAAACCGTGCCAACGGAACTCGTACACAAATTCATAACTACGACATAGTACATGGTCCAATCGCCAATGACGATGTTGGGTTCCAGATTCGTCGCCTTCTTGCTGGCATTATTACAATCGACGCATTCTTGGAAGAGCTAAAATACAAGCAAGGCATCACCTATCAGTATTTCTTTGCCACAGAGCGTTCCCTCAAATATCTTAAGAGAGTATGAGCCAGGAATCCTTTATGATTGAGGAACTGGTCAAGGACCTTGTCCTCAAGTTGATTGAAGAACAGAAAATGTCCATTAGTGAAGCCTTGGACGCAGTATATAATTCCGACACATACGCTAAAGTCTTGGATTTGGAGACAGGCCTTTTTTCTCAAAGTACAGCATATGTATATTCTATCCTTCAGCGTGAGTTGAAGGAAGGGAAAATTGTGGCCGGGTAGACATCTTGTAGACATTATTTGTTTTCCCATCTATGAATCAATAGCTTGCAACATTGTCAAAGAACGCCGTTGCAAATATGGGATTGATAATTCAGTATAGCAAGTGAATTCGTTAAATTTCGAGAGGTGTAGACCTATAAAAAAGACTAAACCCGCGTGTTTGATTGCTCAGGGACACACGGGGCTTCGGTTACAAAGGTACGAACTTTTATTAAATTTGCAAAACCAAGGCAGCCCCTTGTAATTCTGCTGATTTTTAGCGACATTTGTATGTCTATGGCCCATCAAAGTCATATCTCCGATATCTTTATCCCGTCCATAGGGGGGGGTAAATTTCTAATACACAGTATTTTGCCCCCACTAATGACCTGACAACTTTTAAAAGGATGGAGCCGTTTACTTTCAGGAGTGCGGTAAAATATCTGTAGCATGATAAGAATACTTTTGAGCCTGTCCGTGCTAGGCATAATGCTTTCCTGCGAAAAAGAAATCGTTAAGGAAGAAGTCATCAAGGAGGTTCTCTATCCGTCCCGTCACAGAATAACCGGGCAAACCGAGTGAAGAGTCAAGCCTCGGCTTGAACTCTTCCGAGGTGCCGCCGGTTTATTGCTTGCAATAAAGAGATGCCCGGTTCAGGCAAAGGCTGAATCCAAGAAAAACAAGCAGTAAGTCTTGCCATTTCAGCGGGTTTTGATTATTTTTGTAACCCGGTTTTTATAAAAAATCCGGGCTATGGAAACAAAGTATATCTTCGTGACGGGAGGCGTTGCTTCCTCACTTGGCAAGGGCATTATCGCCGCGTCCCTTGCGAAACTTCTGCAGGCGAGGGGACTTCGGGTCACCATCCAGAAATTTGACCCTTAGATCAACATCGATCCGGGCACCCTCAACCCCTATGAACATGGTGAATGCTATGTGACTGAAGACGGGGCTGAGACCGACCTGGACCTGGGGCACTACGAGCGGTTTCTGGGAATCCATACATCCAAGGCCAATAACGTCACGACGGGAAAAATCTACCATACCGTCATCTCCAAGGAGCGCGAGGGAGCATACCTCGGGAAAACGGTCCAGATCGTCCCTCATATCACAGACGAGATCAAGCGGCGGATGCTGCTGCTGGGAAGGACCGGCGACTATGATGTGATTATCACCGAGGTCGGCGGCACTGTCGGCGATATGGAAAGTCAGCCCTTCGTGGAAGCCATGCGGCAACTTCAGTGGGAACTTCCCGAAGAAGACTTCCTGTCCATCCATCTGACGCTAGTCCCTTATCTGAAGGCGGCGAAGGAACTCAAGACCAAGCCCACGCAGCATTCAGTCCAGGAACTCCAGGCCCTGGGCGTCCACCCGGACATTATCGTGTGCCGCACGGAGAAGGAACTCTCTCCGGAGCTCCGGCACAAGATCGCCCTCTTCTGTAATGTCAAGCCTGGCCATGTCATCCAGTCCATCGATGCGTGGAGCATCTATCAGGTGCCGCTGAACATGGAGGCAGAACGGCTGGACCAGATGGTTGTCGACAAGTTGGAAATCCCCGGTTTGCCGCAGCCGGACCTGACTGCACTGAAAGCATTCCTGGTCAAGCTGAAGGCGCCCAAAACCGCCGTGGACATCGCCCTGGTGGGAAAATATGTAGAATTGCAGGATGCCTACAAGAGCATCCAGGAGTGTTTTGTCCATGCCGGCGTGGCCAACGAATGTGAGGTAAGAGTCCATACCATCCATGCAGAACACGTGAACAAGGACAATGTCGGGGAACTTCTCGGCAGGATGAATGGCATCCTTGTCGCGCCCGGTTTCGGCGAAAGGGGGCTGGAGGGGAAGATATGCTCCGTCCGCTTCGCCCGCGAGCAGGGGATTCCTTTCTTCGGTATATGTCTCGGGATGCAGATGGCCGTGGTCGAGTTCGCCCGGAATGTTCTGGGCTATGCGGATGCCGCCTCCACGGAAGTGAATCCGTCCACCACCCATCCGGTCATCGACCTGATGGAAAGCCAGAAATCGACCACCATCAAGGGCGGGACCATGCGCCTGGGCGCATACAGATGCCGCCTTGTCCCTGGGACACTGGCCCATAGCATTTACGGAGAGAATGAAATCCGCGAACGCCACCGCCACCGCTATGAATTCAACAGCGTCTATCTGGAGCAGATGGAAGCAGCAGGCATGGTTGTGAGCGGTTTCAATCCGGACACCGGACTGGTCGAGATCATCGAACTGCCCTCGCATCCCTTCTTCATCGCGACGCAGTTCCACCCCGAGTACAAGAGTACGCCTGAGCGCCCGCATCCGCTTTTTGTCAGTTTTGTCGGCGCAGCCATCAATAATGCAAAGAAATGACAGAACCCATACTCAACGCCCACGTCGAAAGGAAGGAGTCAACAGCAGAAAATGACCGATCTGGACAAGGTGCTGGGCCAGCTCATGAATGTAGACCTCTCATATGCCCCTATGGATCTGGGCGATTAGGCAATCATTTTTATTCAAAATAATTTGCGTACTGCATAAAATTCGCTATTTTTGTGCAGTACATAGAAAATAGTGATGAAAAATATCGTCCTTCAGCAAAAAGCGGAGCGGGATATGCTCGCAGCAAAAGCATATCAACCGCGCAAGGAAATGGCAAATTCGCAGGCCCTCCTCTCGTCCGGACTTATAAAACTGATTACTGGGCCGCGCCGTGCAGGCAAGTCTGTTTTCGCTCTTCAAATGCTCCGGGGAAAGAACTACGCCTATCTGAACTTCGATGACAGTTCATTGTTGTCCCGTTTCGAAGAGGATGCCGTGATGAAGGCCCTTGCAGAGGTATATCCGGGATATGAGTACCTCCTGCTGGATGAGATCCAAAACCTTGAAGGATGGGATATTTGGGTAACTGCCCTCTATCGCCGGGGTGTCAACCTCCTTATCACCGGATCAAACGCAAACCTGCTTTCCAGTGAGATGGCTTCTCTTCTGACAGGCCGATACATAGAATGCCTGATGCTGCCGTTCTCAATGGATGAGGCCTTGCAGTTTTGCGGCGTTAACGTCCAACCGGAACTGCCAGCAGAAGAAGGCACCCTGTCTCTTGCGATGGAGGACTATCTGCGCAGTGGCGGCTATCCGGAAATCATCAAGACCAGGGATATTGAGCAGACCTATATGGGGTCCCTGTTCGATTCGATTATCCTCAAGGATGTAGCCAAGAGGCATAAAATCCGCAAAACCTCGGAATTGTATGATCTTGCAGATTACCTGATCACCAACTACAGCAATCCGCTCAGCTTTACAGGCATCGCGGAAGACCTTGGACTTGGGAGCGTGACCACGGTAAAGAAATTCTGCAAGTATCTGGAAGAGCCCTACCTCTTCTTTTTCCTTCCACGTTTCAATCGGAAACTAAAAGAAATGAAGAAGGCCGACAGGAAAGTATATGTCGTGGATACCGGCTTTGTGATGGCCCGCTCATTGGAACTATCCGCAAACAGCGGCAGGCAACTTGAAAACATGGTATTCGTGGAACTGCTCAGACGAGGTTACGACCTAAAAAAGAATGAACTGTTCTATTATCATACTGCCAGCGACAAAGAGGTTGACTTCGTCACAAAAAAGGGGACAAAGGTTAAAGCGTTGATACAGGTTGCCTATGAGATTTCCAAACCCAAGACCCGTCGCCGGGAGCTCGATGCCCTGGTCATCGCCTCGGATGAATTGAAATGCAACAACCTTACTCTTGTGACTTGGGACACGGACGAGCAGATAAACTACAAAGGCAAGGACATCCATATTATCTCTGCCCGGAATTGGTTCCTGAATAATGGTTCCGATCTTCTTTAAATAAATCTATATCATCAGCCGTATCCGGCCCTCTGATTTGACGAAGGTGTCCGGGTGCGACATGATTACTGCGTACACCATCTTTCCGTCCACCGGAACCTTGTCCCAGCGGTGGAACAGCCCTCGCTCGTTAATCTCGCGGGCAATCTGGTCGGTTTTCATACCATGCCCGGAGGTGGCGAGGACATAGACGATGGCTTCTTCGATTTTCACAATGTAGGCTAAAAATTCTCTGTAATGTACTCCAACAGCTCAGCAAAGTCTCTGTGAGAAAGGTTAAGAGCCCCGCGAGGAGCCATCTTCATTCCATGCTCCATAAGATTGGCAAGTCCCATTCTGCTTGAGTTTGTCTCATCAACGATTTTCAGTTTGGCAAAACGATTGTGTTCTTTTGACGGCTCAAAATCTTTGGGATCCACATAGAACTCGATCTCCTCATCCATCTCTGCAGTATAGGGCATATCATGCTGTTCTACAACAAATTTATACCGGATCGCGCTATCCGGGCTGGAGCAGTAAATATATCCCGTATCTCCCTTTTGGAAATTGAAATATTGAGTCCAATAAACAAATCCAAATTTTTCTACGCAGCCAGCGAGGTCAAAGTATTTGCTATTTGCGGGAATTACCCACACCTTTTTCTCATCTCGGTGAGGAGTTGTATGGTTGCCCTTACTCGTTTCCTGAGCATCACCCATAATGGCTTTCTTGTGAACTTCCTCTATCTCTGCATCATCCAGCATCATAGCCACATCCCGGAAAATATCCAAGGCTACTTCTGGGAGTACTTTGAAGAACTCTCTATTGTCGCGGATGCGTAATTTGGTAAACCTCTCAATATAACGATGAATCAGCTTTTCAGCTTCGTTATATTTCGTGGTTTTCATTGTGGCATAAATCTCAAAAGGCAGCGGAACGGCTGTATTATCCAACTCCTTTGAACGCAGATTTACCGGACGAGAACTCTTGCCGATTTTAACCCAGTCCTCTTTAAAGCTGGGATTTGTTAGAATATAGACGTATCCTGCTTCTTGTGCCATAATTATATGCATTGATTGAACGTATAAAGATACGGATTTTTATTGACCTAACTCTCATCGGGATAGCAAAATCGACAGTTTCCGAATTAGCTGACAAATAAATCCGTCAAAAAATTGTAAATTGGTGTACGGGGCGTACACGAAAGTGCAGGAAAACGGCCAAAAATTGTAAATTAATTTCCCTCTTCCTCCGGGATTTCGTCGGGTTGTGCCCTCCGACATCCCTGCCCGCCTGCGGCGGTATGGCTGCCGCGCATCCCTCTCTCACCCGGGATTTCGTCGGGCTGCGCCCTCCGACATCCCTGCCCGCCTGCGGCGGGCTTTGCAAACCGTCACAAAAATAGCGCAATCGAGCGAGCTCGTTGCGCTTTTTGCTACCGCTTTGCGGTGAGTGAGGGATTCGAACCCCCGGTACGGTCACCCGTACACCTGTTTTCGAGGCAGGCTCCTTCAACCACTCGGACAACTCACCTTGAGGGTTTGGGGTTGCAAATATACGAATTTTTTGAATCACCGCAAGGGGGACGGTCCCGAACACGGTCCCGAACCCGAACCCGAACCCGGTCCCGAACACAGTTCCGAACCCGGTCCCGAACCCGGTCCCGAACCCGGCCCCTTCTCCTCTTATTCCTTGACCCTTGTCCAGACCTCGGTTTCGCCTATCCCCAGGACGGTGCCCCGGACTTTCAGGACGTTGATGTTGTCGAAGGTGCAGGTTACGCTGGCCTTGATGCCCCTCTGGGGATCGTAGATCTTTGCGCCGCCCCAGTTCTTCTTGTCTGCGTTGTATTTCAGACCGGAGATAAGGACGATACGGTCTACGCGGACGTTACGGAGGGACTTGTCAGGATTCTTGACGTCGAGATAAACGTTGCCGTTTTCGTCATAAAGGTCTTCCACCCAGCAGACGGTTGCCTTGTATGTGGCATCCGGGGACTTGGTTATCTTGACCTTGTAAGCATCTTTTCCGGAACCTCCGGAGTATGTCCCGAGTATGTTGTCAGCCTTGTCGTTCTGGGCAAGGAGAGTGAATGCGGCAAAAAAGAGAGCCGCCGTCACAGCGAAAAATCTTTTCATTATTTGAACCACTTTGTGAGACGGTCCTTTGCATAGAGGAAGTAAACAGCAAGACCGATCCAGCTAGTTGCAAGCACGATTACAGCGGTGATGATCTTTCCCACCAGGGAGATGGGCTTCTTGATGATGTCGAGAACAGCAATGACTGACAGGACGACACCGATGATGTAGATGATTGTTCCCATAGTATCAGTAAAAATTTATTAGGTGCAAATATACGGAAATAATTTGGTAAAGCCCCCAAAAAACGGTAACTTGGCGGAAATTAACATAACTCTGACTGAATGAAAAGATTCGTAATTATGACACTTATGGCTGGAGTCCTTGCGGCTGGCTGCGCCCCGAAGGGGGAGAGAGCGATTCCGGAGGACAGGGAAATTGAAGCGAAAGTGGAGAAGGTGCTCTCCGGAATGACCCTTCGCGACAAGGCGGGACAGATTGTCCAGATGACGGTCGAAACCGTTATGAATGAAAACGGACTCGACGAGGAGAAACTCGAAGCCCTTTTCCGGGATTACCGCATAGGCTCGATCCTGAACGTCCCCAACGGACACGCGAACTCCCGCGAATATACCGCAGACTTCATTTCCAGAATCCAGGAAAAATCCTTCGATATACTCGGGACCCCCTGCCTTTACGGACTGGATATGATCCACGGTGCGACGTACCTCACGGACGGAACTTACTTCCCTCAGGAAATCAACCTCGCAGCGACCTTCGATCCGGCCCACGCTACCCGTATGGGCGAAGCCCAGGCCTATGAGACAAGGGCGGCCCAGTGCCCGTGGGTGTTCTCTCCCGTGATGGACCTTGGACGTGACTGCAGGTGGCCCCGTATGTGGGAAAGCTTCGGGGAAGACCCGTACCTTCAGTCGGTGATGGCTTCCGCGGAAACCGTCGCTCTCCAGGGCGAAGACCCTAACCATATCGACCACAATCACGTTGCGGTAAGCATCAAACACTTTATGGGCTACGGCGTGCCCCATACCGGAAAGGACCGTACTCCCGCATACATTGCGGAAAACGACCTCCGGGAGAAATACTTCGCTCCCTTCCTTGCCTGCCTCCGGGAGGGCGCCCTTACCATTATGGTAAACTCCGCATCCATTAACGGTATTCCTACCCACGCGAACAAGACGCTTCTTACCGGATGGGTAAAGGAAGAGCTGGGATGGGACGGAATGATAGTCACGGACTGGGGTGATGTGGACAATCTCTTTACGAGGGACCGTCTTGCGGCGGACAAGGTAGAGGCTGTCGCAATGGGCCTTAATGCCGGAATAGATATGATTATGGACCCGTACGACCCCGGCTGTGTGGATGCGATCGAGGAGGCCGTTGGGCGCGGGCTTCTTCCTGTGGAAAGGGTCGATGACGCCGTCCGCCGCATCCTGCGCCTTAAGTTCAGGCTGGACCTTTTCGACAATCCTGTCACGAAGGACGAATATCCGGACTTCGCCTCCGACAAGTTCAAGGCCGATGCATACCGCGCCGCTGTTGAATCGGAGGTCCTCCTTAAGAACGAGGACGGAATCCTTCCCCTGTCGAGGGGGACGCGCATCCTTGTCACCGGCCCGAATGCGGATAATCTCCGCGCCCAGAGCGGCGGTTGGTCCTATACCTGGCAGGGTGATGCGACAAAGTATGCCCCGGAAGGCATCAACACTTTCCTCGATGCCATAAAAGCCAAGTTCCAAAATGTCAGTTACATCCCCGGAGTGGAGTACTATTCCGACGACTGGCAGGCAGACAAGGATACCGGAATCGCGCGTGCAGCAGCAGCGGCGAAATCGGCGGATGTAGTGATTGCCGTGGTGGGCGAAAACTCCTACTGCGAGACCCCCGGCAATATGGACGACCTGAATCTTTCTGAGAATCAGAAGAACCTTGTAAAGGCCGTTGCCGCGTCCGGAAAGCCTGTCATCCTTGTCCTTAACGAGGGACGCCCCCGTATCATCGGCGATATAGAGCCCCTCGTGAAGGCCGTTGTCGATGTGATGCTTCCTTCAAATTACGGAGGGGATGCGCTCGCAGCCCTTCTTGCCGGAGAAGAGAATTTCAGCGGAAAGCTTCCCTTCACCTATTCCAAGCACATCAACGCCCTCCATACCTATGATTACAAGGTATCGGAGCATCGCGATATGATAGAAGGAGCCTATAACTACGATGCCATTATGGATGTCCAGTGGCCCTTCGGATACGGTCTCAGCTATACGACATTCGAATACAGCGACCTTGCCCTCGAGACACCCTCGGAGTTTACCGCCGGTGATACTATCGCCCTGACTTTGAAGGTAACCAACACCGGAGACCGTGCTGGCCGTGAGGCTGTCCTTCTTTATTCGAGCGATCTTGTCGCAAGCCTTATCCCGGATGTGAAGCGCCTCCGCGCCTTCACAAAGATCGATCTCGAGCCGGGACAGTCGGAGACCGTCCGTTTTGAGATACCTGCAAGCGCTCTCGCCTTTGTGGGAGCTGACGGCAAGTGGAGGCTTGAGAAGGGAGATTTCCGCCTGAGCGCCGGTCCGCTTTCCACAATGGTCAAATGTACTGAAACTAAAATTTGGGAAACACCAAACATCTGATATGAAAACCCAGGAAGAACTCCGCCGTATTGTCGGCAATTTCGAGATCAGGGATGAAATCCTCGATGTCGCCCCTCTAGGAAATGGCCTTATCAATGACACCTTCATTGTCAAGACCTCCGGAAAAGACAATTATGTACTTCAGAGAATCAACAACGCCATCTTCCAGGACGTTGAACTTCTCCAGCACAACATAGACTGCGTAACCCGCCATATCAGGGAGAAACTGGTCAAGGCAGGGGAGAGCGACATTGACCGCAAGGTCCTTACCTTCCTCCGTGTTCCCGCTACGGGAAAGACCTACTGGACGGACGGTGAAACTTACTGGAGGGTTTCCCTGTTCATCAAGGATGCCTACACCTATGAGACTGTGGACCCGAAGTATTCCTGTTTTGCGGGAGAGGCGTTCGGAAACTTCGAAGCGATGCTCGCTGACATCCCTGATACGCTCGGGGAAACAATCCCCGACTTCCACAATATGGAACTTCGCGCCCGCCAGCTCCGTGAAGCAGTTGCGGCTGATCCTGTAGGACGTATGGAAGATGAGGAGGTGAAGGAGATCCTTGCGGAACTCCTTGTCTATGAGGAAGAAATGACAAAAGCGGAACGTATGCACCGTGAGGGAATCCTCCCCAAGCGTATATGCCACTGCGATACCAAGGTGAACAATATGATGTTCGACGCTGACGGTAACATCCTCTGTGTCATTGACCTCGATACTGTAATGCCTTCTTTCGTATTCTCAGATTTTGGTGACTTCCTCCGCACTGCCGCGAATACTGTCGCTGAGGACAGCCCTGAAATAGACAAGGTAGATTTCAGGATGGATATTTTCGAGGCATTCGCAACAGGATATATACGGTCAGCAAAGGTCTTCCTTACCCCCGTTGAGAAGGAAAACCTTCCTTACGCCGCCTGTCTGTTCCCGTATATGCAGGCCGTCCGCTTCTTTGCGGACTACATTAATGGTGATGTCTATTACAAGATTAAATACCCGGAGCACAATCTCGTGAGGACCCGAAATCAGCTGAAGCTGTTCAGAAGCGCCCTCTCGAAGGTGCCCGAGATGAGCTCATTCATAGCGTCCCTGTAGACCACTCCCTGATGTGCTGTTCTTCGCTCAGGTGGCAGATTAGAAGTCTGCCGCCTGATTCTGTTATAATGCAGTCGCGAAGTCCTTCGACGATGACGGTTTTCTCCTCGGGAGCGTGGACAAGGCAGCCTTTGCAGTCGATGAGACGGATGTCGCCGCCAACGGTGCAGTTGCCGTCAGCATCAGCGGGGATATGGGTTTTGACGGAGCCCCAGCTGCCAAGGTCAGACCATCCCGGATTCAGGGCTACGGTATAGACCAACGCGGATTTTTCCATCACGGCGTAGTCGATGCTGATCTTTTCGCAGGTAGGGAAGAGCTCTTCGAGAACCCGGGGTTCGTTATCCGTGTACAGCGAAGGAGCGATCCGGTCCATCACCTCCATAATCGAAGGGGCGTACCTTCGGAGTTCCGCCTCGATGGTCTTTGCGTTCCAGACGAATATTCCGGCGTTCCAGAGATAGTGTCCGTCACGGAGATACTCCTCAGCGGTAGCGAGGTCCGGTTTTTCGCGGAATTCGGATACCTTTGCAATTTCTCCGGGGACCGTTTCAGTAGCGTGGATGTAGCCATATCCCGTCTCAGGACGGGTAGGGGTTATGCCCACGGTGACTATTCTTCCGCCTTCTGCCGTGAACCCGAGAGCTTTCCGGATGGCATCCCGGAAGATATCGGTGTCCAGCACCAGCGCGTCAGCCGGAGTGACTACGATGTTGGCGTCGGGGTAACGGATTGATATCTTCGAGCAGGCGTATGCGATGCAGGGGGCGGTGTTCCTTGCCGCGGGTTCAGCAAGGATATTGTCCAGAGGGATATCCGGAAGCTGCTCCTTTACGAGGGAGACGTAACTTTTTGAGGTTACCACCCAGAACCGCTCCGGGGAGCACAGGGGAAGGAACCTTTCGTATGTCAGTCGTATGAGGGATTTTCCGACACCGAGGATATCCAGGAATTGCTTGGGCCTTTCCGGGGTGGATGCGGGCCAGAGGCGGCTTCCCACTCCGCCGGCCATAATCACTATGTGAGTGTTTTCCATTCTGCTATTTGAAGAATCTTTCGACGTCCTTTACGGATTCGGGAAGGGCGAACACCGCAACCCTGTCATAGGGCTCGATGTGAGTGTCTCCTACGGCAATAAAGGATTCGCTGCCGCGGATTATTCCGCCGATGATGGCGCCTGAAGGGAAGTCAAGGTCGCGGAGAAGGCCCTTGGTTGCGCGAGAACCGGGGCTCGCTGTGTATTCGAGCACTTCTGCATTTGTCCCGCTCATATAGCGGACGAACCGGACCTTGTCAGAAAGGGTGAACTTAAGGATGCGTCCCGCAGTGAGAAGCTTCTTGTTGATGACGGCGTCTACGCCCATCTCCTCCGCGAGGTGTAGGTATTCGAGGTTCTCGACCTGGGCGATAACCCTCCCGACCCCGAACTTCTTTGCTACGATACAGGCGAAAATGTTTGCCTCGTCATTGCCTGCGCAGGCTACGACCGCGTCGTATTCCCGGATATTCTCATCCAGAAGGAAATCCGAATTGCGGATATCTCCCACGGCGACATCGACCTCATCCGGAAGGTCCACGGAAAGCTGCTTGCAGCGCTCGGGATCCTTGTCGATGAGTTTGATTGCGCGGATGCGTTTTTCACGGGCCTCGATCAGGGCAAGCTGGGCCGCGGTCATCTCTCCTACCTCGCTTCCGCCAAGGATCATTACGCTCCGGATCTCCATATCCTCTTTCCCGAGGAATTTCATCAGTTCGGGCATGCCCTCCTTCGTCGCGATGATATAGACCTGGTCCATAAACTTGAAGCGGGTGTCCTTTCCGGGGATGATTGTCTCGCCGCGGCGGGATATCGCGATGATACGGAACTTGTTGTATGCGTTAGTTTCAGCGACAGCCTCCGAGAACTCAGCGACGCTCATATCCAGGAGGGGGGCGTCATCGTCGAGTTTATACACGGACAGCAGAAGCTTTCCGTGGGCAAAATCGAGGAATTCCGTCGATGAGCTGCGGCGGATCATCTCTATGATCTCGTCGCTTGCAATTTTTTCCGGATAGAACATAAGGTCAAGGCCCATGTCGCGGAAGATTTCCTTGTTCTGGTGGAGGAGAAGTTCCTCGTCGTCGATACGGGCGATAACCTTCTTTGCGCCGAGCCGCTTTGCAAGCTGGGCGCTGACGATGTTGACGGTCTGTGACTTGAACGGAGTGACCGCGATGAAAAGGTCAGCCTTGTCCACACCGGCGTTCCTGAGAACCTTGATGGAGGTGGGGTCACCGAGGATTGTAACTACGTCCGCAGTGGATGACAGGGCACGGAGACGCTTCTCGTCGTCGTCGATGACGGTGATTTCGCCGCCTTCGATCGAAAGCATCTTAGCAAGGTGGGAGCCAATCTGGCCGGCACCTTCAATTATTATTCTCATTCCGTTCATGTCTGCAAATATAATCAAAAATAAGTACAGTGTCTTTGAATCCGTTGACACGGGCCCCGGGGACGGCGCGGGTGGGAACCTGCTGCCCTTCGCGGCGGAGGCGGCGGTATTCGCGATGGGCCTTAATGACCGCTGCGAAGTCCTTCGGGCGGAATGTAAGGAGATAAACGGCGGCTGAGGCGCCGTCAAGGACCATCCGGATGAAGATACGCCACCTTGCTTTCACCTTGCTTCCAAGCGTTGCGGGGAGGTTGTTTTCCAGCAGGAGGAGATTGTTCCGGAAGTTGAGTTTCAGCTTGAATGGCGACTCCTTCGGTAGGGTTCCGCCGCCGATGTGATAGACGACGCTATCCGGCACAACTGTTACTTTATAGCCCATCAGCTGCATCCTCCAGCAAAGGTCGATTTCCTCCATATGGGCAAAGAAACGACTGTCAAGGCCGCCGAGCTCTTTCCAGAGTCCGGACCGGACCATAAGGCAGGCCCCCGTAATCCACATCACGTCCGCGGGGGAGTCGTATTGCCCATAGTCCTTTTCCAGCCGCCCGAGCATCCTTCCACGGCAGTACGGATATCCGAACCGGTCCAGAAGCCCGCCCGCGGCGCCGGCATACTCAAAGCTTGTCCTGTCGTAGTAGGACAGGAGTTTAGGGCCGCAGGCGCCGCACTCCGGATGAGAGTCCATCCATACGGTCAGGTGGCGGAGCCAGTCAGGGGATACTTCGATATCGGAGTTCAGAAGGACAAAGTATTCGGCCTCGAGCTCCCCGAGAGCCCTGTTGTAGCCTCCGGTAAAGCCGCAGTTTGAACCGAGCTGGATAATCTCCACCTCCGGGAACGCCTCCTCGAGCAGTTGGACGCTGCCGTCTGTCGAGCCGTTGTCAGCAACGACGACTCCGGCATCGAGCCCCTCCGTGGAGGATATGATTCCGGGGAGAAACTTCCGGAGGAAGTCCCTTGTATTCCAGTTCAGTATGACTACGGCGGTTTTCATCTACTGGTCTTCGTGGTGGTGTCCGTGGCAGCATTCGCCGTCACCGTGATGGTGTCCGTGACAGCATTCGCCGTCACCGTTATGGTGGTGATGGTGGCCGCAGCAGCAGTCATCCTCCGGAGGGAGGAATTCCCCGTGGAGGCCTTCTGTCAGTTCCTTTTCGGTTGCGTCGCGGACGGAAAGCACCTTCCCGCTGAAATTCAGGGTTTTTCCGGCCATTGGATGATTGAAATCCATCGTGACCTTGTCCCCGTTACGCTCCACTATGACTGCGTTCAGGACCTCACCCTGGGAATTCATCATCGGGACTGTCTTTCCGGGGACGATGAGGTCCTCCCGGAGTTCTCCCCCGACGGTGAATGCCGTTACGGGAAGGTCCATCTTCCTGGACTCCTCGTAAGGACCGTATCCTTCCTCAGGAGTGACGGTGAATGCAAAGGAGTCACCCTCTTCGAGGCCTTCTATCTCAGCTTCGAAACGGGGGATAAGCATATTGGTCCCGTGGATATAGTCGAGGGGAGTCTCCTCCGTCGCCCTGTCCACTATATTTCCGTCAACTTCGAGGTCATAAATGACCGCAACTACTTTTCTGTCTTCGATTTTCATATTTTTTCTAAGGTGTTAAGCACTTACGTCAACTCCTGCGAAAGCAAGGGTAGGGATATCTTTTGTCATACAAGGGCGGACGTCTTCAGCCGCCGCGACAAGGTTGTTCCAGAGGGTGATGAAATCTCCGGTTATGAGGATTTCCCTGACCGGGGAGGCTATTTTCCCGTCGTGGATGAGGAATCCCTCGACTCCGTAGGAGAACGCCCCGGTGGAGGAGTTGGAATTTCCGCCGTTGAATCCGGTAACGAGTAGACCTTCCCCGACTTTCCGGAGCACGTCATCCCGTGTCCTGCATCCTCCAACGGGCATCACGGCCATTCGTATGCTGTCTTCGACGGTAGGCCCTACGTCCATCTTACCGGAGATGTAGGTATTGATGAAGGCGCTGCGGACTGTTCCGTTTTCAATTATGGGGAAGGCGCTGGCAGCGACGCCTTCGCTGTCAAAGAGCCTCGAGCCGGTGCGGCCCGGGACGATGGGCCTTTCCATTATTGTAACGTTGTCTCCGAAGACTTTCACGTCCTTCTTCCCGGCAAGGAAAGAGTTGTTCTGCTGGAGGGAATAGCCGTTGAGGGCACTGATGAGCGGACGGACAAGCCTTGAAGCTACTTCGCTGTCGACAACGACCGTCATCTTCCCGGATTTCCCGGGGACGGGGCCCATCTGTGCGGCCGCTCTTTCCATCGCCTCAGAGGAGCAGGACCGGACGGATCCAAGTACGCCTGCAAGCTTTGGAGAGGCGTCCCACCAGTAGCCGGAGAACCGGTTTCCCTCCGGATCCTCTACTGTTATCTCATATCCTATCTCAAAGGATGTTTCCGTATGCCTTGCTTCAAGTCCACGGCTGTCGAGGATTACGAGGTCGAATATGCTGTCGGAGTATTCTCCTTCTTCGGAAACCACTTTGTACGGGATTCCGGCAGGATTCCTGCCCTCGCTGACCGGGAGGACACTGTCCTTTGCGAGGGAGAGCCTTCTCTCCGCGGTCATAGTCTCATATTCGGGATCGTAGAGGTCAAGTTCCCTTCCGCTTACGGCATCCTTTACTATCCGTTCCCTTTCCGGAAGTTTCCTGCAGGCATCCTCCTGGAGCATCCTTACGGTAGTGACTGCGTCTTCTATGAATCCGTCAAGACTCTCGTCATCTATCCTGTTTGTGGAGAAAGTCCCGAACTTCCCGTCCACGAAAAGCGCGAAGGAAAGGCTGCGGTCAAGGGCGTGGGCCGTCTTGTCAACGGCTCCGTCCAGCATGCCCACAGCGTTCATAAGGCTTTTCGACAGCGATATCCTTGCATCCGATGCGCCCATCGAGATGCAGCGCTCCAGCGCCCTTTTCGCCGACCTTAGCTCCCTTTCAGTTATAAGTCCTTCAGCCATATCATTCTCCTCCTACTGTGAGTTTCCCGACGAGTACCGTCGGTATTCCGCAAGAAACGGGAACGGACTGTTCCTTCCCGCAGGTCCATGCGCCTTCGTCCACCTTAAGGTCATTTCCGACGGCCCTTATGTCAGAGAGTGCCTCTGGGCCGTTACCTATGATGTTAATGTCCTTTATCGGGCGGGTCAGGTGGCCGTCCTCGATAAGGAATCCGCTCTTTACAAAGAAAGTGAAGTCTCCCTCTCCGATCTTTACCTGGCCGTTTGAGAACTCGTCCACATAGATGCCTTTCCCTACGGAGGCGATGATGTCTCCGGGCGCGGCATCCGCGCTTTCCATATATGTCGTCCTCATCCTCGGGATGGGGGCGTAGCGGAAGGATTCCCTTCGCCCGTTTCCGGTAGGGGCGGTGTCGAAATGGGCCGCGGAGATACGGTCGTGAAGGAATGAGGTAAGGATTCCGTGTTCTACCATATAAGTCTTCTGGGCCGGAACACCTTCGTCGTCGAAGTTAAGCGACCCGCGGCAGCCGCGGATGGTTCCGTCGTCCACGACGGAGATGGACTCGGAGCAGACCCTCTGTCCGAGCCTTCCCGTGAAGATGGACTGTCCCTTCCTGATGAAATCCGCCTCGAAGGCGTGGCCTATGGCTTCGTGGAGAAGGATTCCGGAGGCACCTGCGCCCATTACGACGCTCATCGTCCCGCCCTTGGGGCGGACGGCTTCGAACCTCTGGTCAATCCCCGAGGTGACTTCTTCCGCCAATTTGTCAATAAGTTCCTCCCGGAGCAGTTCGACGCCGGTCCGGAAGCTCTTCGAGACGGTCTTGTTCTCCGCGATGCCGTTCCGTGAGCAGATTACGGTGACGGAAACGGTTCCCATAGGCCTGGTGTCATACTTCAGTTCTCCGAGCGAGTTGTACATCAGGATGTCGCTGACGGAGAAGGAGAGGCTCGCAAGAACCTTTACGACGTCGTTTCTCCGGGCACGGACCTTCTCTTCGAGAGAAAGCAGCAGCGGAAGATGACGGTCCATGGACACATCCCTCCAGGATGTCTGGACGGGGTATCTGTCCGCTGCGGGATTGGGCTCTCCGCGGAAGAGGCGTCCGGCACGGATGGTCCCGGTCGCGGGAACTTCCACGGAACCCGAATGACCTCCTGAAACGATGTTTGACGCGGCCTTCGCTGAGGAGAGAATATCCCGGGGGGTGACGCTTTCGCAGTAAGCGTAGCCGGTTTTTTCTCCGTCGAGGACGCGTACGCCAACCCCGTAGTCAGTATGTTTTCCACCGGAAGTCACGGCTCCGTCCCGGAGGGAAAGGCTTCCGTATGTTGTATATTCGAAATACAGGTCCGCATAGCTGCCACCTCCCGAAAGCGCCTGTTTCAGGGCTTCAGCGAGAGATTCTTCCGCTACGGAGAATGTATCCAGATAATATCGCTTTGGATTAATCATAGATCAGCCTGCGTTTTTATCTTTTGGTAAAGCGGGAGGTTCAGGATGGACATTCCCTTACGGCTCCCTTGGGCTACAATCTTGAATGGGGGAGTGGAATTATCAGCAAGGAGCCACTGGTCCGCGAGCGGCATATAGTCCTTGAAGAAGTATTCAAGACCGGTCTGGTAGCGCCTCCGGATAGTTTCCTCGGGGACATCGTGACCTCCGGCGGCAACTCTTGCACGTACCCTTTCCAGCGCGAGTTCCGGAGAATTGAGCCAGAAATATATGACGGTAACGAAGTATCCCTGCTCCTGGGCCTTTGCAATGGTTTTCAGAAGGGAACGCGTCGCAAGGGTTGTCTCTATGCTGAAGTCCTTCCTTTTTCCGAAGAGGTACTGGGTTTTCATCAGCATATAGCGGCTTGCGCTTATATATGCCGCCTCAGGCTTGAAAGGGGACAGGCTCTTTGCGAACTCGTCAGAGTTGACGAACTCGCTGCATTCGAACATTTCCGGAAGAAGGGTGTATGAGGCCGTCGTCTTACCGGAACCGTTGCATCCTGATATGATGTAGAGCCTTGGCATTATTTGGTGACTCCGTATCCGAAGAGGGCGAAATCCCCTTTGCAGGGATCTCCGGGAAAGATATCCCGGAAAACATCTGTGATTTCCCTCACGGTCGTTATGTCTTTTTGTTTTCTTTTTGTAAGCCCCAGTGCGACGGCCTCGTCATAGACGTGGACGTCGAGGGGAATGAGAAGGTCAGAAGGGTCGGTGTCTTTCCACAGGCCCATATCCACCTTCCCGTCGCGGCGGACCATCCACCGCCTCATCATATTTATCTTTTTGTTCGGAGCCTTCGCGTCCATCTTCTGCCCGAACACCTCCGTCCGGAGGCCGTCTGTCCCGAGTGCTTCGAGGGTTCCCCTTTCCGCAAAAACCTTGCGTAGACGGGAACAGATGTCAGCGACATCAGTCCACTTTACGGTCCTGTGGATACTGACCGGGTCGCATCTCCAGCTGCCCTTCATCACGTAATCGTAGGGTTTCCAGTCCATCGCATCGAAAAGGCGGTTACAGTCGCGGACGATCATGGCTCTTCTGCCCCAGGCGAAATGGGCTGCGAAAACAGCGGCGACTTCGACATCTTCCCTCGATGCCTCCCCGCGGAGATACAGTTCGTTGAACCTCCGTGGGAAGGCGACGGGATCTTCTTTGAAATACAGTGGGTCGTTATAAGTATCGGCCCACTGTATCAGCTGTTTCCGGAGGGAATCTGTCATTCTTTTATTCGGTAGCCGCTTCGAGTTTTTTCATCATTGCGAACATAAAGATTGCGGAGATGACGCAGACTCCGAGGAATACGGCCCATACGACCCAGAGGGGAAGATTGCCCCAGAGGTGACCGCCAACCTGGACCAGGAAGTTTCCAAGGGCCGTTGCGACAAACCACATACCCATCATCATACCCTTGTACTTGGGAGGAGCGACCTTCGAGACGAAGGAGATTCCCATAGGGCTCAGGAGAAGTTCTCCGAAGGTGAGGACGAGGTATACGCTGATGAGCCAGTAGGGGGAGACGAGGGTCTCCGCATCCGTTCCACGTACTGCAGCCTGCTCGACGGGGGTGTTGAGGCCGATGGATGCAAAGGCCATAAGGCCGAATGCGATCGCGGCGACCAGCATTCCGTATCCGATCTTGCGGGGAGCTGAAGGTTCCTTGCCCTTCTTGGCGAGAGCGCCGAAGATTGCCATCGAAACGGGAGTCAGCGCAACGACATAGAAGGGGTTGAAGTGCTGGAAGATAGGAGCGGAGATTTCGATGCTTCCGTTAAGGCGGGTATACTGCCATACGAGGAATGCGACAGCGAGAACTACGACTCCGACACCGATCCATTTGCCCTTTTTCGATGTCTCACGGTCGAAGATGGAGAACAGGGCATAGACGATAGCGATCACTGCGACGAGGTTCCAGACATTGAAAGGCATCGATGCGATGCCGGAAGCGGACCTCTCAGTAAACTCGTTTGCAAAGTAGGTGAGGGTAAGTCCGTTCTGGTGGAAGGACATCCAGAAGAAGATAACGACCGCGAACACGAGGAACAGGGCGACCATACGCTTTTTGGTCTGTTCCGGGGTAAGTGTATCGACGACCTCGGCCTTCTTGCCCCCTTCCTTCTTTCCGCCTTCGACGTGCTTGAACCAGGCGCGGAAGCCATAATAGATGGCTATCGAGACAATCAGGGAGACACACGCCACTGCAAAGGAGAAGTGATAAGCCGCATTGCCGTCGAATCCAAGACTGAGTTCAGCCCATTCCTTGATCTTGATAGCCGCCGTAGGGGCGAACAGGGCGCCGATATTGATGGCCATGTAGAACAGGGAGAAACCGGAGTCCCTCTTTGAGGCGTACTGTGGATCATTGTAGAGGTCTCCGACCATAACCTGCAGGTTCCCCTTGAACAGTCCCGTTCCGAATCCTATCAGGACCAGGGCTGTCATCATTCCGACGAGGGCGACGGTGCCGCTTCCGAGCGGAATGGACAGGAGCAGGTAGCCGAAGAACATCACCAAGATACCGGTTGTCACCATCTTTCCGAATCCGAACTTGTCAGCGAGGATACCTCCGACAAGGGGGAAGAAGTAGACAAGCATCAGGAATGAACTGTAAATCAGTCCGGCTGTGCCGGGATCGAGACCGAAGTTGGCCCTAAGGAACAGGGCGAAAACGGCTATCATGGTGTAGTAGCCGAATCTTTCTCCGGTGTTTGCAAGGGCCAGTGCGAAGAGGCCCTTAGGCTGTCCTTTGAACATATTCTGTCAGTATTTTGTAATTATTTCTTTTCGGGTACGTTTTCCAGGACGGCCTTCAGATAGTTCCAGGTCCGTTCCACGGAGGGGATGTTCACTCTCTCGTCGGGGGAATGGGGGTATTTGATGGTAGGTCCTATGGAGACCATCTCCCAACTGGGGTATTTTGCGCCGAGGAGGGCACACTCCAGTCCGCCGTGGGTAGCCATAATCTTCATTGGCTTGCCATATACTTTCTGGAACTGCTCCATCATAACCTTGTTCATCGGGGTATCCAGTTTCGGGCGCCATCCGCTGTAGCCGCCTGCAAATGAAACCGTTGCGCCGGCGAGTTCAAAGATGCAGCGGACGCGCTCCGCGAGGTCTGCCTTTGCAGAGTCGATTGCGCTCCGGAGGAGGCTGTGGACTGTAAGACGCCCCTTTTCCGTACGGACGATTGCCATATTGATGGAGGTCTCTGTAAGGCCCGCCATGCTCTGGCTCATCCTGATGACATTCGAAGGGCAGGCGATCATAGCCTTGATCGCGTCGAGCATAACCTTGCCCTGAATGTGGTATTTCTCAGCTTCGGTGTCCTCGACAATGAGGGCGGCGGAAGGGTCGCTCTCAGCATATTCAGCCTTTACCTCAGCGAAGATGTTGCCGATGAGAGTCTTGACTGCTTCGAGATTCTCCCCGGGGACCGCAACGTCAGCGACAGCCTCGAAGGGGATGGCGTTACGGAGGGAGCCGCCGGTAAAGGAGGAAACCTTTGCGCCGAACATCTCCACCAGAGGCAGAAGGATACGGCAGAGTACCTTGTTTGCGTTAGCCCTGTAGAGGGATATGTCCATTCCGGAGTGACCGCCCTGGAGGCCCTTCACGCTGATGCGGAGCCCCTTGTAGCCATTGGGGGTGGGGTATTTCCTGTAGCGGAACTCGGCCTTTGCGTCCAGACCGCCAGCGCAGCCAACGCAAAGTTCGCCTTCTTCCTCGGAGTCCAGGTTGATGAGGATGTCGCCCTTCAGGACGCCGGGGAGGAGCTTGTTCGCGCCTGTCATTCCCGTTTCCTCATCATAGGTCACCAGAACCTCGACGGGGCCGTGCTTTACGGAAGGATCTTCGAGGACGGAGAGGGCCATCGCGACGCCGATACCATTGTCCGCGCCCAGGGTTGTCCTGTCTGCGGTTACCCACTCACCGTCGATGAGGGTTACGATAGGGTCGATTAGAAAATCGTGGCTGCTGTCGCCGGTTTTCTGGGGGACCATATCCATGTGGCCCTGCAGGATGACGCCGCGGCGGTTCTCAAGGCCGGGGGTTGCAGGTACGCTGATGATGATGTTTCCGGTTTCGTCCTTGCGGGTGTCCAGATTCCTGGATTTTCCCCATTCAAGCAGATACTCGATAACCTTTTCCTCGTGCTTTGACGGACGGGGGATCTGTGTAAGACCGTAGAAGTTGTTCCATACGATCTTGGGTTCCAAATCTCTGATAGTCATAGTGTTTATTGATTATTTGTTCGCAATCGGGTGTGTGCATTCCCGGCCCAGCTGATAGACGGGAGCGGTAGTTTTCAGCAGGGTGTTGAATCCGTCCGTAAGCCTGATGTCGCATACGGCGGGGACCCTGTAATGGACATATCTTGTCGCAGGTTTCACCTTCTCGGGGACGTCCTCGGGTTCGGGGATGGACACGGTGTCAAATATTAGAAGGTAGGGTTCGCCTTCGGAAGAGCCCTCCGGGAGAAGACCTTCCACGCCGGAGAGGCGGAAGACGGTGTAGGTTTGGGATTTTGCCCAGGGATCCGGGGTAATCTCATAGACCGCGGTCTGGGTGGTGGTAACGCTGTATCCGGCAAAAAGCGTGAGATATTCCTTTTCGACGCTCGAGAGCTCGTCAAGGGCGGCCCTCAGGGCTTCGCCGCTGAATGTGGCGTCAGTGTTACCGGAAGCGATGTTGTAACGTTCCCTCCTTGCGCTGAGGATCATCGAGGCGGCTTCCTTTGCCCTTTGCTCGAGGGATTTCATCACGGAGACCTGTTCCTGGACCGGAATACGGGTGAAAGTGCTGTCAGTTTTGACGTTACGGTAGGTCGTTTCCGTCTTTACCGTCTCAGTTTCAGTCAATCCGTTCCTTGAGAAGTCCGCAGAGGCGGGGGAGGAGAACCTCCAGGTTACGGATGCGGCTTCGGATGGTCTGGCAAAGGCCACGAGACCCTCCGAGGAGAAGGCGAGTAGCTGGTCCGCGAACTTTACGGGGAGGCTGTAGCGGGTTTTAAGGTCAGCGCCTACGGAGGAGCTTATAGAAATCTCGGAGATGGCTACGTCCACGTAGTCTTCCTGATGGACGTCGATCCCTAGAAGTTTTTTCGCGTATCGTGCATACGGACCGGCGAAGAAGGTCTCCTTCACGGTTTCAACCTTTACCTTGACGGTCGTTTCCGGGAGGCTGTATTCCGTCTCCTGCGAGAGGAGCGGTAAGGCTGCAAGGGCCGCAGCAAGGGCTGCGGCGATTCTTTTCACTGTCATTATTTCCATCTTTTATGCGACCAGAGGTAGTTCCACGGCTGGGCGTTCAGGTCTTCCTCCAGGAGGCTGTAGTATTGTTTCATTATTGTATCCGGGTCTGACTGGGAGGCCTGCTCCGCGATCGGGACGAAGGTCATTTCGTATCCGCCTCCTTCCCTTTCCGCATAGCGGAGATAGCAGACGGCCATATCCATCTTGCAGGCAAGGGTTGCGGCTGCGTTCATGGACACGGTGTCCTGATTCAGAAACTTGCCCACGTTGTGCTTCGTTGCGAAACTGTAGGGGTACTGGTCCGTTATGAACACATAGCAGCGGCGGTCCTTCCGGTGAGATACGGCGTAACGCAGGACTTCCCTGGACTCCGTGTAGCCGCTGAAATCCGCTATGTCCCGGATGGGGGCGCAGCGGTTGTCTTCCATCACGCGGTTCCACAGCTTGCTTGTCATCTCCTTATATGTCACGCATACGTCCCTGATGTCAAGGGACAGCTCCAGGTCAGGGGAGTATTCGCGGATTGCGGAAATTATCTCCCAGTTGCCGGTGTGGGACTGAAGGACCATTACCTGGAGGTGATTGTCGCAGAGGGAGTTGAAAACCTCCGGATTGGTAATCCGTACGATACCGCTCCTGCGGATTCTCCTCCGGCCCCTCTTCCCGACGCAGGCGCCGTACCATACGGATTCTGTTATGACAGAACCGAGATGCCTGTAGAAACGGTCCTTGATCCGGGATATTTCCTTATACTTTTTTCCGGGGAAACACCTCGACAGATTCACCATCACGACATCCTCCCGATAGTGCATCACCTTGCCGAAGAACCAGGCAAGGATCTTAGCCCATCCACGTTGCCACCAAAGGGGCAGCATGCCGTTAAGTCTCATAATCCCCTCGACGAGGATCACTCCTAAACTCCTACGTTCCTTCTTTTCGTTCATAGACTACAAATATATGAAAATTCTTTGTTTTTTTTGGTGGGAATTTCTATATTTGCAGGCTTTTTTCAGGGAGGGAATCCCTGAGAAAAACGTAAGGCATTTATAAACAATTAATTATCAAACAAATGGTACAGAAGTACGAAACCGTTTTCATTGCTACTCCCGTTTTGTCTGACGCCCAGATGAAGGAAGCGGTTGCAAAGTACACTGCGCTTATCCGTGAAAACGGCGGCGAAGTGGTGTACGAGGAGGATTGGGGACTCCGCCAGCTGGCGTATCCCATCCAGCACAAGACTACAGGGTTCTATTACCTGATTGAGTTCAATGCTGAGCCTCAGTTCGTTGCAACCCTGGAGACCCAGTATCACCGTGACGAGAGGATCATCCGTTACCTCACAGTCGCCCTCGACAAGGATGCTGCAGCTTATGCAGAAAAGAGAAGGGCCAACAAGGCCGCCAAGGCTGCTGCTCCCGCAGCGGAAGAGGCTCCCAAGGATACTGAAACCGAATAATCAAGGAGGACAAAATTATGGCAAACGAAAACAGCGAAATCCGTTATCTGAATCCTCCGACAGTCGAGGTAAGGCGTAAGAAATACTGCCGTTTCAAGAAGGCAGGTATCAAGTATGTTGACTACAAGGACCCTGAGTTCCTCAAGAAGTTCCTCAACGAGCAGGGTAAGATCCTTCCCCGCCGCATCACCGGTACTTCCCTGAAGTTCCAGCGTAAGGTAGCCCAGGCTATCAAGCGTGCCCGTTCCCTTGCTCTTCTTCCCTATGTTACTGACCTTTTGAAATAATTCTCGCTATGGAAATTTTACTTAAGAAAGACGTCGCCAATCTTGGCTATGCAGGCGAGATTGTAAAGGTTAAGGCCGGTTATGCAATGAACTACCTGGTTCCCCAGGGCTTTGCTACCGTCGCAACCCCTTCCGTGAAGAAGCAGCACGAAGAGACCCTCCGCCAGAGGGCTCACAAAGAGGCTAAGCTTGTCGCTGATGCAGAGGCACTCGCCGCAACCGTCAGCGCACAGGTCGTAGAAATCAAGGCAAAGGTCGCTGAAAACGGCAAGCTCTATGGCGGTGTCTCCACTGCTGACCTCGCTGAGGCTCTCTCCGCAAAGGGACTGAACATTGACAAGAAGGACATCACCATCCTTGCCCCTGAGGTTAAGGAAACCGGTGAGTACGAAGCTTCCGTGAAGGTCTACAAGGCAGTCAAGGCTTCCTTCAAGTTCAACGTCGTCGCAGAATAATCCTACTCTAGAAATAAAGAAAGAGGCTGCAAAATGCGCAGCCTCTTTCTTTATTTTTTCGGCTCGTCGCCGTGGGAATCCTTGTATTTGAAGCGGCGGATCTTGGTCGTAGCGGTTTTTTCGAAAGGCTCCTTCATCGCGTCAACCTCCCCGATCCGGGAATTCTTTCCGACAGTCTTGTTGACCCAGTCGAGGACGGCCTTTTTCCTGTTCTCGAGTTCTTCGAACCATTTGTCTTCCGTAGCCTGGTTCCAGTCAATCGCATTGTCGTCGAATTTCACCAGGGCGACGAGTTTACCGTCGCGTTCGATGACGAGGGACTCTTCCACGCCGTCGATGTTATTGATTACCTGTTCGATTTCTTCCGGGTAGATATTCTCTCCTGAAGGGCCCAGGATTGTGTTGTTGAGGCGGCCCTTGATATAGTAGTGACCGTCTTCGTCCACGCAGGCGATGTCCGAGGTGTGGAACCAGCCCTCATCATCCAGAACCTTAAGGGTCCTCTCCGGATCCTTGTAATAACCCAGCATGACATTATCGCCCCGGCAGACGATTTCGCCTTCCCCGTTTTCGGGATTGACATTGTCGAGGCGGATTTCGACGCCGTAGGTCGCCACGCCGATGGACCCGACGCGTTTGGGCTTGTTGACCATCACGTTACACACAAGGGGAGAGGTTTCCGTAAGTCCGTAGCCCACGGCATAGGGGAAGTGGCATTCCTTGAGAAACTGTTCCACGACGGGATCCAGCTTCGCGCCTCCGACTCCGAAGAAGCGGAGCTTTCCTCCGAAGGTTTTGATTATCCTCTTTCCGATAAAGCGGTGGAGGATGTGGGGAATCTTCTTTTCCGCCCAGCTCAGTATACGGCTCTTCTTGATAGTCGGGAGCACGTTGTTCTTGACCACCTTCTCTATGATAAGGGGTACGGAGAGCATAATCGTGGGCTTGACCTTTTTCATCGCGGGGATGAGGACGGCGGGAGCTGCGGGCTTCTGGAGGGTATAGCAGGTAGCACCGACGTAGAAGGAGTATAGGGTGGAAACGCCCATCTCGTATGCGTGCGCGGCGGGGAGGATGCTCAGGAAGCGGTCCTTCGTGAACGCCGGCTCTGCCTTGAAGGAGGCGGCGAGGTTATGCGAAATGTTACGGTGACTGAGCATCACGCCCTTGGCGTTACCGGTAGTTCCGGAGGTATATATGATACAGGCAAGGTCGTCCGGCATAGGGTCTTTCACCCATCCGTTGCACTTGAAGTCCTCGTCGCTTCTCTTGATGAATTCGAAGGTCTCGATATCCACGATAAGGGTAAGCTTTTCGCGGCACTCGTCGCTGAGCTTCGGCATCATCCGCTGGGAGATGAACAGGACCCTGGATTCCGAGTGATTGAGGATGTTGGTCAGTTCGCTTTCGGAACTGTCCGGAAGGACGGGGACAGCAACCCTGCCGTAGGCGGTTGCCGCGAAGAAGGCGACCACCCAGTTGGGCATATTCTGGGACATTATTGCGACACGGTCCCCGTGCTTGATTCCAAAGCGCGTCATTCGGAGCGAGAGCTGCTCGACCTTCGAGCGGAACTCGGAGTAAGTATATTTCTGGCCGCCGTCTACGTACTGGTATGCTATACGCCTGGAATAGGTTGTGGTAGCATAGTCAAACACCCTGTGGAGGGTATTGCAGTAGTTTTCGCGGTAGCGGTATCTTCGCCAGGGTCTGTACGGGCTTTTGATTCTTTTAGGCATAGGCTTGTCAGTGGGTTACATAGCATCCTTTACGCTTTCCCACGAGTCCGAGGGTCTCGTAGTAAGCCTGGATGCGTTTCATGTCTTCGCGCGCGTTGTCAGTGAGGGGCCATTTGATTCCGCAGGAGATTTCCTTTTTACCCCAGTCGAAATAGCCCGCGTAAACGGTGGCGCCGGTTTCACGTGCAATCAGGTGGAAGCCTGTTTTCCAGTTCTTTACGGCCTTTCGCGTACCTTCCGGCGCGAGTGCGAGGTGGAATTCCTCAGCTCCTTCCATCTCCCTGATAAGGCTCTTCACAAGGGCCCCCGGGCTGGAACGGTCCACGGGGATGGCTCCGCAGGCGCGGAGGATGGGCCCGACGGGCCAGAAGAAGAGTTCCTTCTTTATCATAATATGGGCCACCTTCCCGAACTGGGTGTAGAAGAGGTAGCTGACGAGGAAATCGGAGGCGGATGTGTGGGGTGCTCCAAGGACTATCGCCTTGGGTTCCTGCATTGGCCCGCCGATGGACTTCCATCCCATCCGGCGGAGCAACCACCCGCAGAAGCGGGCCCATCCCTTTCCTACTTTATCCTTTCTCTTTGCCATAGACTCTAGATATTGATATCTTCGAGTTCTTTCTCGCTGCGGAGGTTGACCTGGACGAATTTCTGCCTCTCAGAGGTGTTTACGCCCATATAGAACTCCATTATCTCGCCGATGGACTCCTCCTCTGCGAGTTTTACGGGATCCAGCCTCATGTTTTCGCCGATGAAATCCACGAACTCCTCCGATGAGATTTCGCCGAGTCCCTTGAACCGGGTGATCTCTGCGCCGGCTTTGAGCTTTTTGATGGCGGATTCTTTCTCTTCGATCGAGTAGCAGTAGTGGGTTTCCTTCTTGTTCCTGACGCGGAAAAGCGGAGTCTGAAGGATATAGACGTGGCCGCGGCGGATAAGGTCCGGGTAGTACTTCATGAAGAAGGTAAGGACCAGCATCCGGATATGCATTCCATCATCATCCGCATCCGTTGCGACGATGATGTTGTTGTAGCGGAGGTCGTCGATGTCCTCTTCCACGCCAAGGGCCGATATCAGAAGGTTCAGCTCCTCGTTCTCCGCGACGGCGCGGCGGCTTTCCTTGTAGCAGTTGATGGGCTTTCCGCGGAGGGAGAAGACGGCCTGGGTGTTTGCGTTCCGGACCTTGGTGATCGTTCCGCTTGCGGAGTCTCCCTCCGTGATGAAGATGGATGTAAGCTCGCGGAATTCCTCCTTGTCCTTCGAGAGTTTGTCGGACAGGTGATAGCGGCAGTCGCGGAGTTTCCGGTTGAAAACGTTCGCTTTCTTGTTGCGTTCGCGGGTCTTCTTCTGGACTCCTGCGATTTCCTCACGTTCCGCCTTTGAGGCCTTTATCTTAGCCTCGAGGGCGGGGACGATGTCCGTGTGGATACGGAGGTAGTTGTCGAGATTCTTCGCTACGAAGTCGTTGATGAAGGTCCTGATGGTAGGGCCGCGGTCCACGACGGCGGTTCCGTCTTCAGTCCTCTGGACGGTACCGTCTGCGTTTTTGACCTGCTTTTCCCACATATAGGTGGAATTTAGCTTGATCTTCGCCTGGCTCTCGAAGATGGGCTCCTGTATCTGGACTGCGATGGCGCCTACGATGCCCTGACGTATGTCCGCGGGCTGATAATCCTTCTTGAAGTAATCCTTGAGGGTCTTTGCGACGGCCTCCCTGAAGGCGGCAAGATGTGTTCCGCCGTCACGGGTGTTCTGGCCGTTGACAAAGCTGGCTATGTTCTCTCCGTAGTTGTCAGAGTGGGTTATGACGATTTCGATGTCTTCGCCCTCAAGGTGGATCAGGGGATACAGGGGAGTCTCCCTCATTCCCTCGCTGACAAGGTCCAGAAGACCGTTTTCGCTCTTGTACGGCACGCCGTTCAGGACGAGGGTAAGGCCGCGCTTGAGGTAGGAGTAGTTCTTTATCATTTGCTCGACGATGTCGAGGTGATAGGTGAATTCTCCGAAGAGTTCCTTGTCCGGGGTGAAGCGGACGAAGGTTCCGTTCTTCTGGTCTGAGGGCTCGATTCCGCTGTCAATGAGGTGGCCCCTCGTGAACAGGCCGAAGGAGCGCTGTCCATCGCGGTAGGATTCGACGAGGAAATCCACGGACATAGCGTTGACTGCCTTTGTGCCCACACCGTTCATACCCACGGACTTCTTGAAGTTCGTGTCGTCGAACTTGCCGCCGGTATTGAGTTTGGACGTAGCGTCGACGACCCTTGTAAGGGGAATTCCGCGTCCGAAGTCGCGGACCGTGACGGTCCTGTCCTCGACGGTTATGTCGATGCGCTTTCCATAGCCCATCGAGAACTCGTCGATGGAGTTGTCTATGACCTCTTTCAGGAGGACGTAGATACCGTCCGAGGAGTCATCTCCGTTGCCCAGTCCGCCGATGTACATTCCGGAGCGCCTGCGGATGTGCTCGTACCATTCCAGGGTCTGTATGCTGTTGTCGTCGTAGCTTGTATTTATCTTCTGCTCTGCCATTTCGCTATTACTCGTAATATCCTGCGAATTTAACGAAAAAGGGCGAATTTATCAAAAATAGTTGTTACCTTTGAATCCGGAAAATAAAAACTGTACAGATATGAAACGAGTATTGTCTTTAGCGCTTGTCCTCTCCATCGTCTGCGGCCTTTCCCTGTCCTGCAAAAAGGATAAGGGCGGTCAGAAGGAAGAAGACACGACCGTGCCCCAGATCGCCTGGGAATCAAATTCTTCATTTGCTGAGAAGGAAATAGCCCCCGGCCTCGAGGCTGAAGTGTCAATCGCATCCGTGAACGGTCTTTCGGTTCTGAGCATCGAGGTGTCCGTTCCCGTAACCCTCGTGTCCCAGGTCAACAATTACATCGGTATCTCCTCCAACAAGGGGACGTCCTCCAAGAACGCCGTCATCGACCTTGTGGGTGATGAGGTGGCAGTTACCGCCCTCAATCTTATGGGCGTTACAAGGGGCGGCGCGGCAAGCTATGCCGGAAGCAAATCCCTTACGATTGATTTCGCGGCCCTTGTGAACGCCATTATACTGAACCAGGTGCTTGACAACGCCTCCAAGTTCAGCTTCAACATCACTGCGACCGACACTGAAGGAAAGACTACGAAAAAGTCCGTCAAGTTCAACTGGACTTCCGCCCCGGAAATCACTGTCCCGTCATCTGATGTATCCGCCGCTGCCGGCAAGGCAAGCGTAACCGTCAATGCTAACGGCCTTGTGGAGGCGCTTACCGTAACGCTCGCCGGAGATGTCCGCGCCGTAGCTGAGATCGCTGACCGTACATCCTCCAAATCCGGTGTCATCGACCTTATCGGCGACAGCGCAAATGCCGTGAAGTACTTCAGCTTCCCCGCCGCATCTTCAATATCCGGAAAGAAAAGCGTCACGCTCGATTTCAGCGCCCTTATCCTTCTGATCGAGCCCAAGCTCTCATCCAGCATTACCGTAACCGTCTTCGTAAGCGACCAGTTCGGGAAGACTGCGACGGAGAGTTTCAGGATTATCCCTTAAGGGAGGATTTCCCCTGCGGCGAACAGGGTTATCACCGGACGCAGAGGTGAATTCGTAATCAGGGTGAACCGGAGGGTGACTATCCCCGTTCCTATTTTAGAGGAGTCCATCCGGACGGTGACAAGACCTTTTTCAGCGGCTTTCGTGTCAGGGGCATCGACCTCGAGTACAGGAAAGTCGCTGTCTGTTTTGTAAATGTGGAAAGCGGACTTTCCCTTGTTCGTATACTTGAAGGAAAGTGTCAGGATACCGCCCTTTTTGACCTTTCCGAATTCGACGGTGCTGCCCTCGAACATCGGAACAGAACCTTTCCCCCTTTCTGCGTCAGTCCAGGTGCTGAAATTCTCCTTGGTGACAGCGTAGAAACGGAGCGGTTCTCCGGCCTTGCCGTTCACAACGGGGACGGCCGTATAGACGTTCCTGCCCCAGAGGGCCCTGTCAGAAGCGACGCTGACAGTAAGTGTTGCGGTCACTCCCGGAGGAATTGTAGCGGGGTCAGAGGAAATCTTGACGTGAGGGTCCGTATCGGTGAAGGAAAGCTTCAGGGGTGATTTCGAGAGGTTCGCGATTTTTGCGCTCTGGGAGATTGTCCTTCCCTGCTCGAGATTGCCCACGAAAAGAGAATCTGATTTAAGGCCCATTGCGCCACGGCGCACGGGATAGACCTCCGCGAGGGGCTTCTTCTTCTCGTGGACGACTCCCCGGATCTTCAGGATGATCGGGTGAGAGACGCCGCTGATGTATACGTTCAGGGATTTTTCGAAGGGCATGGGCCCGTCCTCGTTGGAATAGGTGACGTTTATCTTTCCGCTCTCGCCGCTTCTGAGAGGCTCCCTCGTCCACGAGACTTCCGTGCAGCCACAGGTTTTCCCTACCTGCAGGATTGCGACGGCGCCCTCGCTGATGTTCTTTACGGTGAAACTGCAGCTGAGGGGGCCGGCATCTACGGAAACGTCCCCGAAGTCGTAGACGCGGGGAGTAATCTCGACAATGCCGTCATACACATCCGGAGCCGCCGATGCGGTCCATGCCAGCATCAGCAGGGCGGCTATGGCAGATATGATCCTACCGGGTTTCACAATGCAAAAATAACATTTAAAGGAGATATATTTCAAATATTATTCCTAAATTTGCGTCCAATAACAGAACGCAACATCAAAACTTATAACAAAACTATGGCTTACGTAATCAATCCTGATCTTTGTATGGCTTGCGGAACTTGCCAGGGTGAATGCCCTACCGGCGCTATCTCCGAGGGCGATGTCTATTCTATCGACCCCAACGTCTGCATCGACTGCGGCACCTGCGCCGGAGTCTGCCCCGCAGAGGCAATTGCTCCCGGTGAGTAGTTTTCCGACACGTCAGATCGCAAACCGTCCGCTACGAGAGTGTGCGGACGGTTTTTTTATGCCCTTTGGGTGAAACGTCCGCGCCTTGTTATGCATCTATAGATGAGAAAAAGAGATGAATATGAAAAAACTCGGGTATATTTTTATGGGCCTTGCCTGCGCACTTGCGTTTTCCTGCAGCGTGGAAAATGATGTGGCTGAGGGGGACTGGTCTTCTTACAAGGGTGTAGGAGGAGACTATGCTTATTTGTCGGATGATATGATTTCTCCCGGCGGGGGTTCCGGCAATGGCGGTGAAGCTGGGGTTATCACTGCCGGTGAATGGAATGACCTTGACAACTGGTCGTTCTGGAAGGACATCATCAACGGACAGAACCAGACCTTCTCCCAAATGGCTACCGACTGGGGCTTCTTTACCGGACGCCGCTATGCGGTAAAGGTCACAGATGAGGGAGGAATGCCGGCTGTCAATGCGAAAGTCCAGCTCCTGGAAGGACAGGAAACCGTATGGGCCTCGAAGACGGACGTTTTCGGGCGTTGTGATCTCTGGGAAAACCTCTACACCGGAGGTAATGGGAAGGACGGCCTGAAGCTCAGCATAAACGGCGTCGAGATGGAAGGTTCTCCGGTCGTGACTACGTTTGACTCGACACAGGTCCATTTCAATGAATATACCGTATCCGTCTCCGCTCCGGAGTCTAAGGCTGATATCGCCTTCATTGTAGATGCGACGGGGTCGATGGGCGATGAGATAGCCTTCCTCAAGAAGGATCTCCTGGATATTCTCGAGAAGGCAAGGCAGGACCAGCGGGGCATCACTTTCCGTACCGGAACGGTTTTCTACAGGGATGCTGAGGATGCGCAGTACACCTATCTTACAAGATACTCTCCCTTCACGGAGGACTTCAGTACCACGATCAATTTCATCAAGAATCAGAGCGCTGACGGCGGCGGTGACCTTCCCGAAGCAGTCCATACGGCACTCGAAGTGGGCCTGAATGAGCTCGCTTGGGATGACGGCGCCCGTTCCAGGATCGCTTTCCTTCTGCTTGACGCTCCGGCCCATCAGGACAGGGCCCAGGTCATCTCCAGCCTCCACCAGTCAATCTACAGCTACAGCGCGAGGGGAATCAAGATAATCCCCATCTTTGCGAGCAGCGGTGATAAGTCCTGCGAGTTTATGTGCCGGTTCTTTGCGATTGCGACGGGAGGTACATACGTATTCCTTACGAACGACAGCGGGATAGGAGAATCTCACGTCGTCCCTTCGGTGGGCCAGTATCAGGTTGAGAAACTCAATGACCTGGTTCTCAGACTTATCGTCAAGTATACCGGAATTCAGTCCGAATAGACTTTGACATAATAGCGGAGATCGCTTTCAAAGGCGTTTCCGGACAGTATAGCCGCGAGGTCACGGATCACAAGGTCCGGCCTTGCGGCTCCGCTTTCCCAGAAGTCGTTGCCTCCTCCCTCGGTCACTCTTTTGGTATTGTTCCATACGGCGCCTTCCCTCAGGACCGGAAAGCTTCTGAACAGGGGACCGCAGCTCTTTATGTCGCTGAGAGTTCTGCACCAGCCGGTATTGAGCCAAAAGTCCGCTTCCTTGGAGAGGGCATAGGCTTCCTCCGTAGAAATTACTCCTGAGCGGATTTCCCCCTCCTTGCTGCCAAGGACCGTCCCTCCGGCGTCTTCTATGAGCTTTGTGATGTAGTTGTTCCCTCCGGGGATGAACCACTGGTCCGCATACGGGATGTTGATAAGGACCTTTATGGGCTTTCCGGATGATTTTGAGGCGGTTTCAAGGTAGGGCTTTCCGGACGCCCTGGACGCCTTGGCGGCGGTTTCAAGGTAGCTGTCCCGGATTGCGGCGAAAGCGCTGTCCGCTTTCTCCCGTCGCCCTGTCAGGGCCCCCATCATCTTAACGTATTCCGCCCTTGCAAGCGGGTGTTTTTCAAGGTGTTCCCATAAGAGCACGACCCTTATTCCCAGATTCCTCAGCCGCTCGACATAGGCAGGAGTCATTGATGAAACGGCATACGTCAGTACGATATCCGGTTTGAGGGAGAGGATTGACTCGTAATCCGGTGCTGCCTCATACCCGACCTCCTTCGCCCCGCGGACGCTCTCCGTCATCACGAATCCCTTGCCGGAAACTCCGCTTACAAAGCCGCCGGCGCCTATCTCATCCAACATGCCGATATATGAAGAGCTCATCGCAACGATGCTCTCCGCGGGTTTTGATGTGATTACGGTATCTGCGGTTCCGTCGTAGGGGGAGATGATAACGATGGAACTGTCCTGAAGGTCGAACCATTCTGCGTATTCCATGGACCCGGATTCCGGGCCCATATCCGCCCGCGGGCTCCCGCACGAAGCGAAGGCGAGCACCGTCAGGAACAATGCTGCAAGGGACTTCTTCATAGAGAGGCAGCAGCGGACTGTCCGGCAAGCATTCCCGTAGAGAATGCCGCCTGGAGGTTGTATCCTCCGGTATCGCAGTCCATATCGAGGACTTCCCCGGCGAAATACATTCCGGGGACTTTCCTGGATTCCATGGTCTTTGCGGAAACCTCCTTTGTGGATACGCCTCCGGCTGTAATGACAGCCCTTTCAAAGCCCACGAAGCCTTCGATGTCGAATCTCCAGTCTTTGAGGTAGGATGCAAGGGTGTCTACGCTTACCCGGGGGTTCATCTTCAGGAATGCTCCGGTTATATTCCATGGGATAAGTTTTCCGAGCATAATACGGAACAGTTTCTGGAAAGGCTGGCCCTTGCTGCGGGGATCTGTGATGACCTGCTGCCACTTTTCGTGGACATCGACATCCAGCTTTTCGAGTTCCACCGCGGGCTTCATATCGATGCTGACGCTGACTTTCTGGCCGTTTTCGAGGGCGATGACCGCCTTCCGGCTGACCCGAAAGCCGATGGCGCCTTCGAGGCCCCCGTCGGTGAATTCAAGGTCTCCGAATTCGGATTTCACGAGGTCTCCGTTGATGAAAAGGGAGATGGCGACATTGTCAAGGTTGTTCCCGCAGAGCATCTCTCCGAGGGGAGACAGGGGAGTAATCCTTTCGATATGCTTCCCGAAGGAAGGATAGTGGGAGGGAAGGGGCAGGGGTTTCCTTTCAACTTTCTTTCCGTATGCCGTACGTCCGCGGAAGGCTTCCCTTATGTCCTCTGTGAGGGGATTTTTCCCAAGGTCTTTGTACCCCTTCGGAACTATCGCCGTCAGCGAAGGGAAAAGGGGAGTAACCGTATGGCCAGTCTCCGAGGCCCATTTCATGCCGTCACCGGTAGATCCGGTCCCGGGATAGGAAAGGCCTCCGGTTGCGATAATGAGTTTCCCGCAGGAGTATTTCTCCGGCTCAATTACGGTCTCGAATTTCTTAACCGTGGTAACGACGCAGTCGAGGCTGAAGCCCCTCGGGGTGACGGAGACGGATTTTACTTCACATCCGGTTACGACCTTGACGCCGGCAAGAGTGCAGGTCCTCAGCAGAGTGTCCACGACATCTCCTGCCATATGGCTTTCCGGGAAAGCCCTGTCCCCGTGCTCCACGACGCACCTCAGACCGTTCTCTTTCATAAGGGCGAGAAGGTTTTCAGGGGTAAAGTTGTGGAAGGACGGGCTGAGGAACTGGCTGTCTGTTGCGACGTGTTCCTTCCACTCATCCCAGGCTTTGACGTTTGTGAGGTTGCATCGGCCCTTGCCGGTAAGCATGACTTTGCGTCCAACCTTGGGCATTTTCTCAAGTACGGTAACGGTGCCTCCGTTTTCCATTCTGGACAGTGCGTCGGCCGCGCCGATGGCGGCCATAAGTCCGGAGGCTCCTCCTCCTACAACAATAATGTCAGATCTCATCCCGGTGCGTTTAATTGTTTTGCAAATTTACGAAAATTATTCTTATCTTTGCAGTCCCGTTACAAGAGAACGGTCAAGCCACTTTAGCTCAGTCGGTAGAGCAGCGCATTCGTAACGCGCAGGTCGTCAGTTCGAATCTGATGAGTGGCTCATTTCCACCTTACGAGTAAGTGCTTGATTATCGGTTTTTAGCTGATTTTCAAGCACTTACTTTCTTTTTTATTTTTCCCGCTTCTTTGCTTTTCTTCCCGCTTCTTTGCTTTTTTTTCTCCTACGCCCTTCCTTCGTCCCCCAACGCCCCGCCGCCGGCGACCCTGCTGCGCGGTGAAATTATTTTTCCTGCCGGGGCCGGAAAAACCAATTTCCCCGCTCCGCACTTCCTTCGTCACCCAACGCACGCCGCCTTTTCCCCCACGGCACTGCGGCGGCGACCCTGCTGCGCGGTGAAATTATTTTTCCGGACGGGGCCGAAAAAACCAATTTCCCCGCTCCGCACTTCCTTCGTCACCCAACGCCCCGCCGCTTTTCCCACCAACCTGGCTCCGCTCCCGATTTCGAGCGTGAAATGTAAAATGTTGAAATACAATCTATTACGCAAAAGAGGGGTGTCGGTTTTCGATACCCCTCTTTTATGTAACAAGCTCAAAATCAGCACATTACACTTCACGCCCCTCTCGCCGTCCCCGCTCCGCCCCGCTTCGCACTTCCCTCGTCACCTCTCCCTCCGCCGCCTTTTTCCCTCGTCGTCCGCCAACCCTGCTGCGGTAGGTGTCCAGATAGGGGGGACACCTACCGC